>Ga0316208_1000029_pt1 | contig 226400 bp, 201 predicted proteins | sample 3monopyrite_MG_FD_204944 | JGI IMG/M metagenome (GOLD analysis project Ga0316208, IMG submission 204944) | Microbial mat bacterial communities from mineral coupon in-situ incubated in ocean water Damariscotta River, Maine, United States -... | ecosystem: Environmental > Aquatic > Marine >...
GGGAGCCCCACGGCGCCGACTCGTCATAGCGGTACTCCGTCGCACCGGCAGGGTCCGTCGTCCGGTGCCGAACCCCATTCCAGGCCGTCGCGCCGCTCCCATCCCACTCCCAGGTATAGGTCGCCCAACTCGAGCCCTCCAACACCCGCTTCTCCGTCGTCCGGCCGAGCGCGTCGTAGTCCCACTCCACCACCGCCGGGTCGGTGACCTCGCCCTCGTGCAGGCTGCTCACCCAGGGGCCGGTGTAGGTGTAGGCCACGTAGGGCTTGGGCCCCGCTGCACCCGCACCCTGGCGCAGCACCGACTGCAGCCGACCCGCTGAGTCGTAGGTGTACTGATGCTCGTTGCCATTTCCGTCCCGGAACCACTGCAGCCGGCCCCGGCCGTCGTAGTCGTAGCTCCCGGTCTGCGACAGCGTCGCGCGGCCCTCTTCTACGTGGTCCACATTGCCGCGCCCGTCGGTGTACACCCGCTTCCGAAGACCCGTCGAGTCCACCGTCTCCGTCGCGCCCGCAACCGGAATCGTCGTCACCACCTTGCCGCCCAGATCTGACCAGCTCTCCCGAGCCAGCCCCATCCCGTCGTACTGGGTCGTCGACACGAACTCGCTACCCAGATCGAGGGGCAGCGTCGGGCTGAAGCTCTTCGCACCCCGGGACTCGCTCGTCTTCAGCAGGTTGCCCATCGCGTCGTACAGCGTGTCCGTCACCAGATAGTACTGGCCCAGTGGATGCGGCTCGAAGCGCTGCACCACATCCCCGAAGCCGTTGTAGATCTCGTGGCGCTGACGGCTCGTCGTCTGGCCCGAGGCGCTTCGGCCGTAGATCGTCTCGCTCATCGTCACCGGGACCATCGCGTCGTCATAGCTGCGCTGGGAGAGCAGCTCCTTCTGACCCCCAACCCCCTGCCGCCACGTCGCCTCGGGACGCCCGAAGCTGTCCAGATCGGTCCACGACCAGACCCCGTTGCTATCCGACTGCGCCACCACCCGACCCTGGCTGTCGATCTGCCGCGTGGTCGCCTGGTTCAGCCCGTTCATCTCCCGAAGCGCGACCGTCTCGCCCCAGCCGAAGCTGTCCACCGTCCGCTCCCCGAAGGTGATGCCATCCCCCGTCACCCAGGTGTCCGAGATCGCGCTCCGAGCCGTCCGGGTGAAGTTCCAGTACAGCACCGAGGAGCACTGCTGGTTGCCATACGCCCCCGAGCACACGCCCTGCTTGGTGAGCTGACCCTTGCTCGGGGCCGCGCCATAGCCGCCCCCATCCCAGAAGTACCAGCCCTGCTCGATCGACTGCCAAACACCGCTATGCTTCGAACGCGTCCACTGCCGCTTCGGCACCCACAACGACCCATCATTCAGGTAGTCCGTGCGGAACTGGATCGCGTTCGTGCTCGCCCCGTTCTCCGTATGACGGATAATCGTCGGCAACCCTACGCTGTTGAAGGTCGGGGTGATATTGAACCTGCGCGAATCCACTCCATCATCCGCGTACTCCGTGACCCGGCGATCCCGATTCCGCGCGTAGCCCACCGTGCCCGCCGTCGGCGGCGTCTCCCACCACCGAGACAGCACCTTCGCTGCCAATACCTGGTTCTCGGTGCTGTCACCCAGCCCGCTGATATGGGCGAAATCCCCGTCCCGATAGATCCGCTTCTCCAGCGGGACCTGGTAGTCCCGGGTCAGCAGCGAGTCGGTGATCGTGCTCGACAGATACACCCCGCGCGGGTCCCCAAAGCTGCTCGCCAGTTCGTCGCTGTTCTTGTAGGAGCGCACCACCCGGGTCTCGAAGCCCAGGCAGTTGCCCTGCTCGCACACCCCGTCGAGGTAGTGGTAGCTCTGGGTCGCGCTCTGGCCCCCCGCCACCGGGTCGGTCACGGTCACCGACTTCACCACCGGCTTGCCCACGGTCATCCGGTGGTTGCCGCTCACGTCTCCGGACGGGTACTCATCGCTGCTCGGGCCGTACTCCAGCACCGTCTGCGCGCCGGTCTCCACCGTCACCCGAGACAGCAGGCCCGCGGGTGGGAAGCTTCCCAGACGCAGGCCCCCGGCCATGGTGAACGTGCCCCCGCCCCGAAGCGTCAGATCGTAGGTGCCTTGCACCAGAACATCAACCACACCGTCGTTGTTCACATCGGCGACACGCAAGATCTCTTCGGTCTGGGTGTCCGCCGGCTCTGGGAACGGGAGCGGCCCGCTGGGAGCGTTTGCGCGGTACCCCGAGATGGACACGACCACCGTCTCGCCCAGACCCGCAGGGAACCAAGCCGGGAGCGCCCGTCCCCCAGAAAAGCCGCTGCCCGTGTTGCGATACCAGCGGCCCCCGTCCGCGTCCACATAGTCCACCCGACCGTCCGCGTCGTAGTCCACCAGGCTCCCCATCACCCGCTGCGGGACCGGTACGATCCAGTTCTTCTCCTGGCAGTCGATCGAGCCATTGCCTTGCCAGTCCGGCTGGATGACGAAGTTCCCGTCACGGGGCTGGAGGTCCACCGAACCCCCTCGCCGACCGGCAACGCCCACGGCCGAGGCGGCTCGAATCCGCTCCCGTTGTTGAACCACACCGTCCACGCCGCCGGCCCCGACATTCCCTCTCCCGAGGCCCCATCCTCCGCAGCCGCCTCGTCCGAGCCACACCACCAGTAGTCGTTCACGCCGCCGACCGGATCCGCACAGGCCTGCACAAAGTCGACCAGCCCATCCCCATTGAGGTCGCGCAGGCCCGACATGGTGTACGTGCTCTTCGCGCGCGCAGAGGTGTACTTGTACGGGGGAGCCTCTTCCGGAATCAACACCGGACCCGTCGTCCACGCCACCGTCCGGGTCAGCGCCACGAAGGCCGGATCGTCTCCCCACAGCACCGGCGTGCTCGCCCAGCCTGTGTCTCGACCCGGCAGCTTCAGGTAGACCTGGAGCCGGCCATAGCCATCCGGCGCGACCACATCCGACCAGCCATCCCCGTTCATATCGTACAGCTCCGCTGCCCCATCCAGAGTCTCCTGGCCCAAGGACACAGCGCTCACTGGGGGCGGCGTCTCCGAGGGGAAGGGAACAAGCGCCAGCACCGAGCCCATCGACGGGAAGTTGAACGGGGCCGCCACCGCGCTGCTGCCCGTGGTCGACGCGGACAGGAAGCCGTTGTTGCCCCCGTACCGCACCTCCCAGGTCGTCGGGCCGCCGATATTGGTGGTGCAGTGGTCCTGGGGAGACCCCAAGCTGTCGAACACCAGGAACTCCGGCTCCACGCTCGCGATCACCGCATCCAGGTGCCCATCGCCGTCCACATCCTGGATCACCGTCGTCCCGTAGCGCGCGCTCTTGGAGCCACTACAGGGACCCGACTCCACCGCCGGCTCGATCCACTCCGTCAGCGCGACGCCGACCCCGGACTCGAAGTAGTGATCTGCTGGCTCGACCTCGAACACCGGGTCATTGGGGTCCCGCGGGTCGCCCAGCGCGCTGCGATCGATGAGATTCCATAGGGCCTGACCGCTGCTCTGGTTCACCAGATCCGGCATGCCATCGCCGCTATAGTCGGCCAGGGTGTGGGTGGAGACCCGGCGGGAGCCATACTGGTTGGGACCCAGCTCCGTCGACTGGCTCCGGTCGAGCCACTCCGGCAGCGCCGACATCAGCGGTGGGTTCTGGTTCAGACCGGTGACGGTGTAGTCCATCTCCATCAGGGTCCGCACCACCGGGCTGCCCCCCACACTTGTGCCGTGCAGCTCCACGGCCTCCAGCATTGGCCCCGTGGGCGCCTGGGCATCGGTCTGCAAGACCGTCGTGTTCACCGTGCTCCACGGAGCACCCGTCTGCACCTCGATGGAGGCCAGCAGCTCGTCCCGCACATCCTCGTAGCCCATGATGAAGCGGGTGGTGGCGCGCGGTGCGGCGTCGTACTGAAACCCGATCCGAACCAGATGGGCGGTGTCGACCTGGCAGGGCTGCCCTGTCGCCACCCCGCACCACCCGCCATACTCGATGGACTGGAGCTGGCCATTGTCCCACTCCAGATGCATCGTATTGCCCGAGCGATCCTGGACCTGGGCGGGGAACCACTCGAGGGGCTCGACGCCCAGGGCGAGCACATCGGCGCGGGGCTCCAGCCAGGTCCGCACCGCCCCCTTCTGCAGCAGCCAGGACTCCGAGGCCGGGAAGTACTCGAACTCGACGTCCAGGGTGCCCTGGGAGCGGTACTCCCACGCCCCACCCGGATTCTTGTACAGCACCCCGTCGAAGCCGCCGCCCGACACCCGATGGGGCGAGTCCAGGGTCCCATAGACCTGGGCTGCCTCGCGTCCCCGCATCTTCTGGACCGTCACCTGGCCGTGGCCGATGCTCCAGCCCCGCGCGACCCAGGTGTGCTCTCCGGCCGCAGAGGAGTAGTCCAGGCTCACCCGGGGCGCGAGCAGCGCCGCCGGAGCCGAGATTGGCACGCTATACGCGGCATCACCCCGCTCCCCCGCGCTCGCAGAGCCCCTCAGGCTCTGGGCGGAGCGCTCGGCTGCCTCGAGGAGCTGCGTGCCCGACAAGGCCTCGCCATTGCCGGAAAAGGACAGGCCGACGAGGTTCTGGAAGCCCGCATCCAGCAGGTCTTCGGTGGCCCAGGCGGATGAGGAGATGAGCAAGGGCAGCAGGCGGTGACCTGCGAGTCCTCCAAAGAGGAATTACCCCCCCAAATTCCCGATATTCGAAGTTGTCAAGAGTCGGTCTTTGACAACTTGTCAGGCGATGGAAACAATGGGGCTCGGGCATCGGTGCGTTCTGGGCGGAGATGGGCGGGGCGGTCGGGAGAGGAGCGGACTGCCGGGTCGGTGTAGACGAAGGGATTGGGGGCTCGGGCGTGGTGTTGGCTCCGGTTACTCCGGCCTGCGGCCTTCGCCTCGCTTCGCTCGTTGACGGACTGCGGTAGAGCCCGCTCTAGTCGGTCCGCATGGAGGGTCGCCGATGGGGCGACGGGTCGCTTGCGGACGCGCCTGTCAGCGTCGCGTGTGCACAGGGGGGCTGGGAGGTGGCGTGGGTGGTGGGCCGGCACGTCGTCGATCGGGGGCGTACGGAATTGCTGACATGGGCTGGCAGGGATTCTGTACCGGGGCGGTCGGGAGGGATGCGGTGCTCTGGTGCGGTGCTCTGGGGCGGTGTAGACGAAGGGATTGGGGGCTCGGGCGTGGTGTTGGCTCCGGTTACTCCGGCCTGCGGCCTTCGCCTCGCTTCGCTCGTTGACGGACTGCGGTAGAGCCCGCTCTAGTCGGTCCGCATGGAGGGTCGCCGATGGGGCGACGGGTCGCTTGCGGACGCGCCTGTCAGCGTCGCGTGTGCACAGGGGGGCTGGGAGGTGGCGTGGGTGGTGGGCCGGCACGTCGTCGATCGGGGGCGTACGGAATTGCTGACATGGGCTGGCAGGGATTCTGTACCGGGGCGGTCGGGAGGGGTGCGGTGCTCTGGTGCGGTGCTCTGGGGCGGTGTAGACGAAGGGATTGGGGGCTCGGGCGTGGTGTTGGCTCCGGCTACTCCGGCCTTCGGCCTCCGCCTCGCTACGCTCGTTGACGGACTGCGGTAGAGCCCGCTCTAGTCGGTCCGCATGTAGGGTCGCCGATGGGGCGAAAGGTCGCTTGCGGACGCGCCTGTCAGCGTCGCGTGTGCACAGGGGGGCTGGGTGGTGGGCCGGCACGTCGTGGATCGGGGGCGTACGGAATTGCTGACATGGGCTGGCAGGGATTCTGTACCGGGGCGGTCGGGAGGGGTGCGGTGCTCTGGGGCGGTGTAGACGAAGGGATTGGGGGCTCGGGGGTGGTGTTGGCTCCGGTTACTCCGACGAGGTTACCCGGCTCTTCATGGATTGGGACGAACCGGTCGAGGTGCGCGTCGAGGTCACCCGGGGTAGCCGGCTGAAGCGCCGTGAAGACGGGCGGATTCAGTATGTGTCGCCGTGGGCCACGCCCTTCAACTACGGCTCGGTGCCGGGAGCACCATTTGCGGCGGATGGGGCGGCTCAGGATGCGGTGCTGCTCGGGCCTGCGGTGGTGCGGGGCACCCGGGTCTGGGGCCGGCGGGTCGGAGTCGTGGAGCTGCTCGATGATGGCCTGCCCGATCCCAAGTGGATCGTGCTCCCCGAGGGGCGAGCGCTGCTCCCCGAGGACAAGCTCTTGGTAGAGGGGTTCTTTCGTCGATATGCCCGCTACAAGACCCTCTACGCGCGGCTCCGCGGCCGACCGGGTGTGGTGCTGGGCGAGCAGAGCTGGGCGGAGATCACTCCAGGATGAGGCTCAACAGACCGGCATCGGTATAGCCGCGCCCGCCATCTGCCAGGCGCACGATCACGAGATCGAGGCTGGGGAGGATGTACAGGCGCTGGTCGTTATGTCCCGCGGCCGCGACGAGGTCGGGGGGGCCGTCGTTGTACAGGATGGGTCCGTCCGGCTCGAGGCGGTCGGCGGCGACGAGGGCCACGTCATCCTCCACGTCCTGGTTGAGCCAGAAGGTTCGCCCATAGGCGGGGTTGGCCTCGGAGCCCTCCATACATGCGCTCAAGGAGCCGGGCTGAAAGACCTGCTGGCCTTGGAACTCCCCGTCATCGCGGACCAGGACGCCGTACTTCGCCCACTCGTTGACCGTCGTGAAGGCGCCATAGGCGAGGGCGGGGTTGCCGGCAGGGTCGCGGATCCATCCGGCGGTTCGCATGCCGATAGGGTCGAAGACGCGGTCCTGGAGTTGGTCCAGGGGGTCGACGCCGAGCTTGCGGGTGACCAGCTCTCCGAACACATCGAAGTGGGCGGATCCGTAGTCGAAGACCTCTCCGGGATCGGTCTTCCAAGGGCGCTCGAGAGCCCGTGCGTACTTGTCCTCGATCCGCTGATTTTCTCTGATGCCGTCCCGGGTGAGACCAAGAAAGTCTTGCTTCATACCGCTGCTGAGGTGGAGGAGGTGGTCGACGGTGAGGGGGTCGGCCTGCTCGGGGAGCTCGGTGAGGGTGTCCCGAACGCGCTCGTCGGCGTCGAGTTGGCCGTCTTCACGGGCGGTCTCGAAGAGCGCACAGCTGAAGGACTTGGTGCCGCTGAACAGGTGGTGGGGGTCTTCGAGGGCAAATCCATTCTGGCCGGTCTCGAAGACGACCTCGTCGCCTCGGAGGATCATCAACGCCCGGCCGCGATGGGCCTCGGAGTACGCCGCGGCGGCCTCGTAGCGGGCGAGCTCGTCCCCGGTCGCGAGCTCCCGATCGAAGGTGCTGTCCATTGGAATGGGGGTGTCGAAGACGACGCTCGGACGGCAGCCGCAGCCGATGAGCAGGAGGAGGGTGAAGCGGGTCATGGGGTCTCCAGGTTGTTTGGACCCCCGAGTGGACCCGAACCGAAACGATCCGAACCGAAAGATCCCGAAATCGGGGAATGGCAGCGGCGCCGACCCGTAGAGTAGGGCGCGATGACGAACACCCCCTTCCAGAACCTGCTCGCCTCCCACTACACCCGGGTTCATGGGGCGGCGCTGGGCTTCATGCGGGACGAGCAAGAGGCCCGCGAGACCGCCCAGGACGCGCTCCTCAAGGCTTGGAAGGCCCGAGAGCGCTACGATCCCTCTCGCCCGTTCTACCCGTGGCTGTATCGAATCGTGAAGAACACCTGCTTCGATGCGCTCGCACGGCGCAAGCACCGCGCCCTGCCCGGGCTCGATGCGGAGCGGGTCGCCGCACAGGGGCGCGGTGCCGGAGAGAAGCTGGATGCGGCCCGGGATGTGGCTCGCCTGAGCGCGGCGATGGGGAAGCTCCCGGAGCCCCAGCGCGAGATCTTGAACCTCCGTCACTTCCAGGGGCTGTCCTATGCCGAGATCGCGGCGATCCTGGAGCTGCCGGAAGGCACGGTGATGTCTCGTCTGTACCGGGCTCGCAGAGCGCTGGCCCGCGCCATGAAGCTGGAGGCCTCATGACCGAGGAAACCCTGGAGATGCTGATGGTCAAGGTCACCGATGGGGTGGCGACCCCAGCGGAGTACGAGACGCTGATGGCCTATCTGGCCGAGCACCCGGAGCTTGCCAAGGAGCTGGAGATGCACCGAACACTAAGAGCGATCACCGACGGCTGGGTCCACCGGCTGGAGCAGGATCTGCTGAACGATCGCTACGAGCAACGCGCACTGCCGCGGCTGTGGACGGGGCTCGGTGTCACGCTATTCCTCGAGGGTACGGCGGTACTCTTGGGGGGCGGGATGGCCGAGCTGCTCGCGGACCCCGAGGCTCCGCTGTGGGTGAAGCTGGGCCTGGGGGGGCTGGGTGCGGGATGTGTGATGCTCGTCGCCGGCATGGCCTGGCGTCGCTGGATGATGTTCGAACAGGACCCCTACACAAAGGTGAAGCGATGAGCACCGAGATCACGAGAGCGGCTGCGGATCTGATGCACCGACCGGACTCGATGCTGGTCGTCACGATTTTCGAGGCGCCACCGGGGTACCGAATCGCCGAGGTGAAGGGGCTGGTCCGGGGCAATACGATCCGCGCCAGGCATGTGGGCAACGACCTGATCGCGGCCTTCAAGTCCCTGGTGGGCGGGGAGATCTCCGTGTACACGAAGATGATGGGGGAGAGCCGGGAGCAGGCCCTGGACCGGCTCCGCGCCGAGGCAGTGGAGCGTGGCGCCAATGCGGTGATCGGGCTGCAGATCACGACCTCGATGGTGATGCAGGGATCTGCCGAGATCCTCTGCTATGGCACGGCGGTGGTCCTGGAACCTGTGGACTGAGCGAGCCGCCTCATCGACCCCCTCGGGGGATCAGCCGGGCTCCAGAGCCTGAAGGGCCAGGACCGCGGCGCGCTCTTCGAGGTCGGCCGGCACAATCTGTTCGCCGGGATCGAGGGGGCATGTGGCGACCCACTCCAGGGCGAGGCCGAGCACGGCGAAGTGCAGCAGCACAGGCTCCGGAGAGCCCGTGTTCATGGCGATATTCAGCGGGTTCCCGCCCCCCAGTAGGGTGATGCTCTGCCCATCGTCGAGGTGGTAGCGCACCACCTGCTCGGCGACGTGGTCTACGCGCTCGGCGACCGCCTTGAGGGCCGCGAAGTCGATCTCGTTGCGGCCCTTGCCGGCGTTGAGAACGACCAGCCCGGTCGGTGCTGCGCGGAGCGCCTCGAGGGTCACGACCTTGGACCCGCCCGTCGCGGTGACGAGGATGCCGGCGGTGCGAGCCGCATCGACCAGATCGGCGACGGGGAAGCCATCGTAGCGGGCAAAGAGCCGCCGCACGGGGTCGAGCTCGACGACCATCACGCTCATATTCGCGGAGCGGGCGCGCTCGGCAATTCCGCGACCGACCGGCCCGTAGCCCACGACCACGACCCGGCGACCGGCGAGGTGCATGCCGGTGAGGCGCTGAACGGCCTGCCAGACCCCCTCTCCGACGCCATGACGGCTCTCGATGGCGTCTTTGAGCCGGCCGTCATTGATATTCACGACAGGCATCGGAGGAGGGCTCTTCAGCGCCCGGAGCCGATGGATACCCGAGCGGGTGATCTCTACGCCCCCGGTCATGGACTCGAGCAACTCCGGCCTGCGCTCGAGCAGGGTGGTGTGCAGCTCGAAGCCCACATCGGCGATGAGTTCGGGAGCGTGGGAGAGGAGCTGGAGGTGCCGGTCCTGGGGGCTACCCTCGGTGTAGACCTCGACACCGGAGTCGCGGAGCAAGGCCACGGCCCCGGGGTCGGTCGTGCCGGGGTTCGCAGCACAGAGCACGAAGTCGCCGCCCCCGAGTCGCAGCTCGCGCACCAGCGCTGCGGTGATCGTGGTGAGGTGGAGGTTGAGCCCAATCGTGAGCCCATCCCAGGGTCGCGAGGCCGCCCACTGATTCCCGAGCAGACGAAGCGTGGGGAAGAAAGTGTTGATTCGGCAGACCTTGCCCTCGGCGACCAGCGCGCGATCTATGGCCATGGCATCTCCTGTCGGGTGGAAGCGAGCTGACAGCCTATATCCACTCGTAGAATAGGGCCGACAAGCTGAGGTCGTGGTGATGAAGATGAGTCGTTTGGGGATGGTGGCGCTCTCGCTCAGCGGCTGCGCCGGGACGGTGCTCACCCAGGTCGAGACGGGCTACCAGTTCGCGCCGACCTCGGGTGGGGGCGACCACGGCGGCGCCATTACGGGCCATATGGGTGGCAGCGATATCCCCAACCTCGGCATCGGCATGTCGGCCCGAGCCCGCGCGATGAGCAATGCATGGGCCTTCCCAGAGGTCGGACCCCATGTCTTCGGAATGGTGGAGAATGACGGGCCGGTGGCCTTCTACACGCGGGCCAACACCTGGGTCGGTCTCGGCGGCGTGAACGGCGGGGTTCGGCCGATGTTCTCGGTGGGGATCTCTCCCGGGCTGTTGATCTACCCGGGAGTCTCGCCCCTGGCGCTGACGGCTTCGCTGACCGCTGAGCTCACGGTCGGGCCCGGATCCGCGAACGACACCTACACCCGCGGGTGGATTGGGCTGCAGGTCGGCTTCGCGATCGGGGGCGTGAAGGAAGACTGAGCTTCCTCGGTATACGTAGGGACCTGGGGTTAGGCGATGAGACCGGATGATAGCTTTCAAGCCCTCGTGAGGGAGGTGCTGGCTCCGATGTGGAAGGCAGAAGGCTGGCGTCGGCGGGGCCACACCTGGTGGTTCGTCGGCGAGCACGGCTTCGCTTGGGTGGATCTGCAGCGAAGCCAGTGGAATCAGGAGGAGCTGTGTCGGTTCCGCCTCAACACGGGAGTGTTCTTTCCGGCCCTCGTGGCGCTGAGCCGGGGCGCTCACCACAGCGCACTTCCTGCTCTCGAGCCCTCGGTCCTCCCTGCGAAGTCGGCATCGAATGGGGCCGCGATGTCCGTGCCGGGAGCGAAGGACACCTGGTGGGTCCTCAACGCGCAGACCGACTACGCCGAGCTCGGCAGGCGGATCTGTGAGTTCTGGGCTGCCCATGAACCAACCGCAGAGCAGGTCACCGATCTCGGGTGGCAGAGCGAGTCGGCCGAGCGAGAAGGGCTCTTCGAGCAGGCGGCGGAGTATGCTCTGTCGATGGGCGATCTCGATCGCGCGACCGCACTCTGGGAGGCGCACTCCCTCGATGAATGGGCGTGTCGAGTCCAGCTCTCGGAAGAGCGCGGGGCGGGGGCAGCCGAGCCGCGGGGCTTCATCAGTTACTCGAATCACCATCGATGGTCTCGGCTGGCGATCGCAGCGCGCTGGGAGCGGGCGACGCGATTCGCCCAGGCGGTGACCGATGTCCGCGCTCCCACCCAGGTGCGGCTCGGGGTCGTCGAGCGTCCGGCCTTCGCGGTGCCCCGGGACCGGAAATTCCCAGCAGAGGTGGTCGCCGGGGGCTTTCGGCCGACGGCCGAGCTCGCGCGGCGGGCCTGGGATCGGCTGGGCCCAGCCGAGCTCGATCGCCGAGAGAGCGACTCGGGGATGCCCCGAGCGGAGTGGAGCTGGACCGTGGTGGATCGAGACAGGTGCGAGGAGCTGGTGGAGTGGGTCCTGGATGCTGACGACACCGTCGAGATCCAGCTCAGCGCCACCTATGTGTTTCGGTGGAGAGTCGACGGGAAGGTCCTTCCCCATCAAGATGCCCGAAGCTATCTCCGGGACTACAGCATCCCGGGCGCCAGCGAGCTCCACGTCGATCTCCATGAGGGCACGGTGAACGTGGACTTCCACTTCCCGATGGAGCAGAAGAGCGACGCCTTCGAGCATCTCTGGGCGGCGGTCGGCGAGGCCTTCGAGGGGAAGCTGACCCGGTCGAAGTTGCGTCGCCAGGTGCTGAATCGCGGGGCCACCGCCTATCGGGTCTGCAAGCTCTAGACCTGGTGGGCCTAACCCTCTTTCTTGCGCATCTTGTGGCGCCAGCGGGCGTTCTTGTTGGAGCACTCGCGGGAGCAGTACTTGCTCTTCTTGCGACGGCTCTTCTCGCAAGGGGGCCAGACACAGAGCAGGGGCGATTTCACATCCGGGGGCGTGGCGTCTGGGAACAGCGCGCTGAACTGGCCGCGCAGCAGGTACGGCATGAACTCGGCGTGGGGATGCTCGGGATCGACATCGTCGGCCGAGGCCAGCTTAGGCGTAGGGGCGACGGGCTTTGGGGCAGCGACGGGTGGGGCGACGGGCGCCACGGGCTTGGGCTTGGGCGGCGCGACCGCTGGGGGCGGCTTGGGCCGGGATGAGGCCGGGACGAGACGGGTGGCGGGCGGAGCTTTGGTCTTGCGGACCTTGCTTCGGCTGGGCTTTGCGCCGTTCGCCGCGGAGGCGGCTGCAGAGGTACCGTGACCGCGCTCTTCTGCCTCGACCTCGGCGACCTTGTCGCGCCAGAGACGGTCTTCTTCTTCTTTGCGGCGGCGCTCTTCCTCGGCTTGGGCGAGGCGCTTCTCGATGAGGTAGGTGCGCCGGTATTCCATGGCGCGACGGAGCTGCTCCTTGCGGCGCTCCTCTTCGCGCTTGCGTTCGAGCTTCTCTGCGTCTTCTGGGGTGATCTCGGGGGGGTTCTTGTCCCAGGCGGCCTTCTGACGGTCGTACTCCTCCTGGATCTGGTCCCCGAACAGCTGCTTGCCGCAGCGGCAGGAGAAGACCAGCTCGAAGGGCTGGGATTTGTGAACATATGCCCGCTGATCGCGCCGCACGGTGAAGCTGTTGGACTTGCACTTTGGGCAGATCATCTGGAACTGGTTGTCTTCCGTCATCATCTCGTTCCCGACCGTTGAGGCGCCCACTTATACACCACTCACCGAATTTCCAGTGCACGGGACTTCAAGCTGCTGGGGATTCATCGCGAGAAGGTACGAACCTCCCCGTTGATCAGTCGGCTGTAGACCACGGCGGTCTGGGTCCGAGCATCCATGACAACGAGCACCGGGAGGTCACCGAGCATGTCCTCGACCACCGCGAGCTCTCCCTGCTCCTCCTCCATCTCGACCAGGGACCAGATGACGGTCTCGGTCTCTCCAATGACCCCGATAGCGTACGACTTGTTCGGGTACAGCGGGTCGGGAGCGGGGTTGTTCTCCTGGAAGATGTTGGTGTTGTCTTCGCGGTAGTCGCCGTAAGGGTAGCCGCTGGAGAACCGCTGGGTGAGCACCTCGGTACCGGGGAACATCTCGCGCCACTGGCCCCAGGTGGTGTCGGTGACGCCGACCGTGCTCAGGCCGAGCCCGAGGTTGTCGCCGGTGATGCCCACCTGTCGGAGCTGTCCGTAGAGGGAGTTGGTCTCGCGGTCGTACATCACCAGGTTGGAGTTGTAGAGGTTGCCCGAGACCCCGAAGCGCATGTCCTGGCCGCCCTGGACGCCATCGACGATCATGCCCGACCCGGTGAGGGGGCAGTAGGTGAGGGAGAACTCCCAGTCGCCCCAGGTGTCGTTGACGATCTCGTGGGTCCACAGCGTGTCGAGGGGGTAGGCGCGCGCCAAGCCATCGCGGGCGATGCCGAGAACCCGGTCGTCGTCGACGAGGTAGCCCAGGGAGCCCGTGTCGTCCGCGGTCGTCCAGTCGGGTCGATCGATGCTGGGGATGCAGTCTCGCCCACCAAAGCAGGCGGACACGATCTCCTCGCAGGGCACGCCGCACTCGCCACCCTGGATGGTCTCGTCGGCGTTGGTGAACCCGCGATTCCATACCCGAGCCCCGGGGTGGTGGGTGGACCAGGCGAACCAGAAGCCAGACACGCCGGGCAGCTGCCCGAGCTGCACCTTCTCCCCCGCAAGCTCCCCCTCGAAGGCTTGGCCTGCGAGGTTGAAGCGCGAACCGGTCGCGGTGTCGATGAAGCTGAGGTCGTTCGGTCCCGGAACGAAGGCATCTCCTCCGTAGGTGGTGCTGTCGACGTTGCCGACGCCGGGGTTGGAGGGGCCGGGAGAGTCGTTGACGCGGGGCTTGCAGCCCATCAGGGCGACGGCGATGAGAGCGGTTGCGAGGGTGCGCATAGAGACCTCCAGAAAGGCTAAGGTTCGCCGAAGACAGGGGATGTTACGGAACGGCACGTTCCATCGCGGCGATCTTGAAACAAGTCCGCTCCTGGGAGGACGCTGCGGAATGTGGTTCGTTCTCAGCGCCATCGCCTCCCCATGGATCCCGCCCCAGGGACAGGTTCGGCTCTCTGCGGGCTACCAGCAGCTCGTGACAGAGCGCCAATTCGCCTCCCCCGAGGCGGTCGGCCGGCTGGGACCGCGTTGTCCGGATGGGGTGGGGGCGGGGGATCGCATGCCCTTCGACTGCACGACCGGCGGCCGATTCGCCAACCGCTCCCTGTCGCTCGGGGTGACGGTCGCACCCGTCGAGCATCTGGCGATCGACCTCTACCTCCCCGTCGTGCTGGCGGCCTTCTTCGAGGATGAGGTCGGGCGTACGGACGCTCGGGGACTGGGGGATGTGCGGCTGGCCGCCCGAGCGGGACAGGTCTGGGGAGGGGTCGCCGTGGCGGGAACACTCGAGCTCAAAGCCCCAACGGGCCCGGCGGGGTTGGTCGATCGCGACGTCCCCCTCGGGGATGCCCAGTGGGATCTGATCCCGGGGGTTCGGGTCGGGACGAGCCTGCATCCGTGGGGCTGGCTGGAGCTGCACAACCAGCTGGTGTGGCGGCTGCGCAGCGCCCGCTCGGGAATCGACCCGGGAGAGGAGTGGACCGGCTCTGTAGTGGGGGGCTTCACTCCGGTAGAATGGGGCGGCCTTCAGGGGCGCGGGGAATGGATCCTCGCTCTGCCCGACACCGATGCCTTCGGTCTATCCCACCCCGGAAGGCGCCTGCTTCAGGTCCGAGCGGGGCCATTCGTGAAGCTGGAGTCGGTGTGGGTCGAGGTCTCGGTCACGCTACCGGTGGTCGGGCGCAGGTGGCCGACAGCCCCGTCGGTGGGGGCATCCATGACGGCCTACTTCGATGGTTTCAGCCGCCGAAAGCGGTGATCATTGCGATGATCTCGGGGCGTCGGTCCGAGGTGTCGAGCATGATCTTCAGGGCGAGCGTCTCGGGGGTCTCGACCGCGAGGATCTCTTCGGCCCACCGGTTTCCGAGGGTCTGGTAGAGCAAGGTCGCTTCGATGAGGTAGGGCCCGGTATAGCCGGTGGTGTCGACCTGCCAGCTGACGCGGTCCCCCTCGGTCGTGTAGTCGGGATCGCCGTCTACGCCGGACGGGGCGATCAGCTCGAGGTCGGCGTTGTTCAGAGACCAACCTCTGGGGAGCAGGCGGTTGTCCTTGATGTACCCGGCCCCTCGGAGCAGGCGGTAGGTGGGCTCTCCGGCTTGGTTCATCATCACCGCCTCGTAGATCTGGACCTGATCGGGGCTGGAGATGCTGTCCTGATGGGGGGCTTCTGGGCCACCTGCGAGCTCGAAGGGCTGCACATTGCCGCTGGAGTCCAGGATTCGGCCGGTGCTGTCGAACTCCCCCGAGGCGAACACGAGGTTGTTGGCGGCGTCGTACACCCGGGTGCGGATCCATGCGCGCCGCAGTGGGATGCCTGTGGGGAACTTGTGGCCGGTGAGGGGGTCGGCGTAGGTGGTGAAGGAGAGCTGAGTGCCGTTGAGCTGGGGCTGTTCGATGGAGATGACGGCGGTGGCGGACTGGAGCTGCTGGCGGGCTCGGATGATCTTGGTGTCGAAGGCCTCGGGGGGAGCGGCGGGGTTGAGCACCTCGTTGTGGTCGCGGAACATTTGGGGGACAAGGGTGTTCCCACCGACCATCTCGTGGCGTCCGAGGGTGCGCGTTGGCAGGTCTGGGTAGTCGCCTCCTTCTTCGGGGCGGGCCGCTTGGGTGATGATATTGGACTGGTCTGGGCCGCGCTTGGGGAAGTGGCAGGCCTGACAGCTCGACCCCGCATTGGTGCTGTTCTTCATCTCGAGGTAGGGCGACTGCTCGACCAGGAAGCCGCCGTTGGGGGTGCCGTCGGGCTCGAGCGCGTTGGTGATCAGCATATGGCAGGTGGCGCAGAGGTCGGCGGAGTCGGTGTGGGTGGACTCGAGCGCGGTCCATCCCTCTTCGAGCATGTACTCGGTGTTGGGGTTGGGGTGCGGGCCGTAGGCGCGCTGCTGGGCTTCGATGATGTAGTTGCCCTTCCAGCTGTCTGGGCTGCCGAGGTTGGTGTCCTCGATCTGGTGGCAGAGGGTGCAGCTGACGCCATCGAGGCCGAGATTTGCGCGCGGGGTGCCTTCGGTGAGGCCAGTGGGGTAGACGGGCTTGGGCTCGCCGGTGAGCTCCGCGTCGGTGGCCGCCATGGGGGCGTGGCAGGTCATGCAGCGCTCGCCGATGATGTCTGCGGCCGCGGGGGTGGCCGCGATCTCGACGCTGACCACGGCACGCCAGATGGGGTCGCGAGCGGCGTTGGCCATCATCGACGCCCGCCACAGGTCGAAAGGCGCGACCCCGTTGCCCGATTCATCCCGCATGGCGGTGCTGGTCTCGTGGTTGCTATGACAGTGTTCACAGGCCTCGGAGGTGGCGAAGCGCCCGTTGTCTGCGAGCTCTGTGGGGGGCAGGTACAGGTACCACTCGTCGATCACCTCGACGGGCTCACCGGTCTCTGCGCTGGTGTCGGCTGGGGTGGGCACAGGGGTGGGCTGAGGAGGGATCCCCTTGCAGCCCGCCACCGCGAACAGCATCGTCCAGCCAGCCAAACGCATCATGCCGCCACGGTAGCACGCGGATGTGCTATTCGGGGAGCCTGGAGGGGACGAGCCCATGGCTGAAGGCTTCAAGAACGCGCTGGCCTGCTGGTGTTCCGGTGTGAGCGTGGTCACCACCTCGGATGCTGAGGGGCGGATGTACGGGCTCACCGTGTCGAGCTTCTCCAGTGTCTCCCTCGATCCTCCACTTGTTTTGGTCTGTATCGACAACCGCAATCGCTTCCCAGCGATGGTCGCAGAGTCGGGTCGGTTCACGGTCAGCGTGCTCCAGACCGGTCAGGAAGCGGCATCCAACCACTTCGCCAGCTCTGGGCGCGAGCCCACCACCCAGATCACCGAGGTCGCGATGGAGCAAGCGGCAAATGGGCAGCCCGTGGTCGCCGGGTCCATGGCATGGATTTCCTGCGAGTTGCACGAGTCCGTGCTCGCTGGAGACCATACCATCGTGATCGGCCGCGTCGTCGAGACCTTCGCCTCCGAGGGCGACCCGCTCCTGTATTACCGGCGTGGATACCGAACCGCTACCGACTGAGGGTCGGGCTCGGGAAGCCATCCGTGGAGGTCGACTCGGCTCGGCCTTCATCGGGGCGACTGCGGCTGCACTGTTCGCGCTGATCGGGGTGTCGATCCTGGGTCGATACGACCGCGCGCCGGCGCTGTGGCTCACCGTCGCTCTCTTCGTGCTGCCCTATCTCTACGGCCTGCTGATCGCGTGGGTCTTTGCGCTGTGGTGCGTGCTTCCGGATCGCCGGTCCATTCCCCTGCTGCTGATGGCCGCTTTGCTGTGGATGGCGGGGCTGTGGGGGCCGGCCATGGCCATCGGCACCGAGACCGTGGCCGGCACGCCGGTGCGGGTGATGTCGTGGAATGTGCGTCGCCTATGGGGCGGGCCCGAGGACGGCGACGACCCGCTGGCCTGTGTGGTGGACGCAGTCCAGCAGGCGGGTCCCGATGTCCTGGTCCTCCTCGAAGTGAGCCGCGAGAATATGACCGCCCTGGAGGGGGCGCTGGGGATGCGGTGCGTCCACGGGACCTACACTGCCGCGGCATCCGGGGATCGGCGAGGGGGCCTGGCGACCTGTGCTCGGGCAGGGGCTTCGCTCATCGGGGGTCGGTCGCTGCGCTTCGTCGACGATGAGGACTGGCACTATGTCGCGTCAGAGCTCGCCGTCGCGGACCGGGTGTTCAATGTGCTGGCCGTACACCTCACGCCCTACCGCCTGGGGGCCTCGGAGGTCGAGCGCGCAGTGGAGACCGCAGCAGGTCAGGCCAACCAGTCCGCTGCGTTGCTGGAGCGTGTCGAGCGGTTTCGCGATCCGACCGTGGTGGCGGGGGATTTCAACAGCACCCGTGACTTCTCGCTCCACGCGGCTCTTCGATCCCATCTCTCGGATACCTGGGAGAGCGGGGCGCTCGGCCTGGGGGCAACCAAGCTCGCGATGGACTGGTTGCCGCTGCGGATCGACTACATCTACGCCAGCTCCCAGTTCGCTGTGGTCGACACCGAGGTGCTCCAGGTGGGGTGCAGCGACCACCGCCCGGTCGTGTCTTCGCTCGTGTTGCGGGCGCCCTGAGCTACTGTCCGGGCATGTGGTTCTTCGGTTCTCCGCAGAAGGGTGAGGGGCTCCCCGCTCGGGTCCGGGTCATCCCGGTGCCCTGGGAGCCGACCTCGCGGTTCCGGGGCACGGCCAGCGCGCCCGGGCGGATCGCTGTGGCCGCCCGGGGTCTGGAGTGCTTCGATCTCGAGCTGGGAGATGCCTGGACCGAGGGCATCGCGGCCGAGGCGGTGCGGCGGGAGTTCGTCGACCTCGATGCCAAGGCCTGTGAGGCCGCCAGGCCGGTCATCGAGGCAGGGGGCCCGGGAGAGCAGCGGAGGCTGCACGAGGGCTTGTCCAAGGTCGAGCTGGCCTCGGAGCGCATCAACGAGGTGCTCAGCGAGTGCACCTTCGCAGTCCAGGAGCGGGGCGGGATCCCCGCAGTGCTCGGCGGGGATGCGAGCGTGCAGTTTGCGGCGATCCGGGAGGGTGTGCGCAGGTTTCCAAAGCTGGGGGTACTGCATATCGGAGCCCACGCCCGGCTGAAGGTCCAGCCCCTGGGCTTCACCTGGGCCCACGATGCGGTGATGGAGAATGTGCTCACCTGGTCGGGCCTCGAAGGGCCGCTGGTTCAGGTCGGCACCCGCCAGCACAGTCGCGAAGAGTGGGAGAGGATGCAGAAGGAGAGCCGCATTCACGCCTTCCCGTGGAGCGAGCTCGCCTGGGCCATGGGCTGTGGGGCGTCCTGGGAGGCTGTGGCGCGCCCCATCATCGAGGTGCTGCCCGACCGGGTCTGGATCAGTATGAATATCGATGGCCTCAACCCATCGCTCTGCCCCCGCACCCCCAATCCGGTGCCGGGTGGGCTGTCCTGGGATCAGCTGGTGCACCTGCTGAGGTTGCTACGCGAGAGTGGGCGCCGGGTGGTGGGGGTCGATCTGGTATCTGTGGGAGCGGGGGACTGGGATGCGGCCGTGGGCGCTCGGGTGCTCTACCAGCTCTGCGCGACGGCGATACTGACCCACCGGTAGCGCGCCTACTTGGCGTGGGCGGCGAGCCAGCGGGCGATGGTCTCGACGGCTTCGGGAGCCATGGGACGACCGAAGTCGTCGAGGGGGTCCGGTGCCCGTCCCAGCGTGTGACCGAGCCCGCGGAAGCGCGCGATCTCGAAGTCGGGGTGCTGGGCGATGATGAGAGCATCGGCGATGCGGTCGGTGTTGCTGGGCGGAGTCTGGGCGTCGTTGAGGCCCTGGAGCACGAGCACGGGGATGCCGGTGAGCTTGGGGGCCTGCTCGGTGACGGTGGGGAGCATTGCGTCTTCGGAGTAGGACTGGAGCGAGCCCACGGGGCTGAAGGCCAGATCGATCAGGTCGGGAATCCGGGGACGGAGCTCCTTGCTGATGTCGATCCGGCCGTCTCGGTTGATGTCGACCATCGGGGAGGGGGCTGCGACCTCGGAGTGCCGGGTGTAGCTGACCGCCAACATCTTCGAGGCGAGGAGCACGGGCTCGGAGGCGGCGCTGCGCAGGGCCAGGCCGAGCTCGATGCCGTCAATCCGGTCGTCGCGGGTGAAGCGCTCGAGGTAGGGCACAGCCAGGTCGAACCAGCCGGCGAGCAGCTCCCGATAGGGCTCGCCGATGGGGCCCTGGACAATGACCCCGGCCAGGGTGGGGCGCTCCGTCGCGAGGGCGGCGGCGACGACGGACCCCTCGCTCCACCCGTACACGAAGATCCGATCGGCGTCGACGCGGGGGTGCTGGGCGAGGGTGTCGAGCACCTGGGCGGCGTCGTCGCGGAACACCTGGGTGGACTGGTCGGTGTAGAACTTGGGAAGATCGAACTTCTGGGGCCCGCTGACGTGGCGCTTGTTGTAGCGGATGACTGCAAACCCCCGCGCGGACAGGGCCGTCGACAGGTCGGCGAACAAGCGGGTCGTGCCGGCCGGGCCATCGAGGGTGGCGTCCATATCCTGGGGACCGCCGTCGTGGAGCAGCAACACGGTGGGGTGCGGGCCCGAGCCGGCGTCTGGGAAGGTGATCTCCCCGATGGTGCCGAGCTGCTCGGTGAGCGGAATGTCCACGGATTCGCGCAGCACCTCGTACGGGATGTGCGGGTTCAGGCGTGGAGTCGCCTTGCAGGAGGTGAGAAGCAGCGCGAGGAGGAGTATGTGGGATCGCATGGGGGTCCGGTTGTGCAGAGCCCCCCTATGCGGAGTGTGGGATGTCGGACAAGCGCAAGGGCCAAGGCGATGCCTCGATCCTCGAGAAGCAGAAGCTCGACAAGCCTCGAAAATACAAGGTCCTCCTTATGAACGACGACTACACGTCGATGGAGTTCGTCGTGCAGGTGTTGCGGAGCGTGTTCCGGCACAGCTCTGCTCAGGCTACCCGGGTGATGCTCCACATCCACAACAAGGGGGTCGGAGTGGCGGGGATCTACAGCCGCGAGGTCGCGGAGACCCGCATCGCCCAGGTCGACGCGATGGCCCAGGAGGCCGGGCATCCGCTCCGGTGTGAGATGGAGCCGGAATAGTCAGAGCGGCCACGGGTATCGAATCGCCCAGCGAGGCTCGGTCTCAGCTTTTGTAGACGATTCGTCCATTATTTCGTCACAGACTCACGCATTGTTGTAGATGGCCTCGAAGCCTACAGATCCGGTACCCAAACCCGAGGTGCCCGATGCGTCTGTTGATCTCCCTGTTGCTATGTTCCCTGTCCGGCTCCAGCGCTTTTGCGCAGTCCATGGACCGCAAGACCCATCATCTCGAGGTGGAGCGGGTGCTGATGCACGACGCCGCGGACGTCTGGGCGGTGCTCGCTGTGGACTATGGGAGGGTGGCCCGCAGTCATCCGCGAATCATCGCCTCGGAGTATGTAGAGGGGACCCTGAAGGGGGAGCTCGGCGCCGAGCGCTTCTGCTACTTCAACGACAAGCACAGCAAGGCTCTCCGAGAGCAGATCGTGGCCTACGATGAGGAGAAGTACAGCTTCGACAACCGCATCCTCGAGGCCCCGGGCTTCCCTATCGATACCGACAATACCCTGGCCACCTGGACGGTCACTCCGCTGGGAAAGGGCAAGAGCAAGGTGTCGGTGGTGATGGACTTCCGGACCCGTCCAGCGATGATGGGAGCGATGGCCAAGGGGGGATTCCGCAATCTGCTCGAGGACTATATGCTCTCCTTGGACCACCACATCTCGACCGGTGAGTCCGTCACCCGGGAGAACTTCAAGGAGATCGCCAAGCTCTACAAATGAGCGGTGGCCCAGTTCTCTTCGCTGGCTTGCAGCACCTCTTCGAGGAGGGTGCGGACCGCGACCACCCGCTGTGGGGTGTAGCGGCGGTTGGCTGTGACCAGGTACATCCCGTGCTCGTGGTCCACCCGCCAGTCGGGCAGCAGCCGCACCAGCTGGCCTGAAGCGAGGGCGTCCCAGACGATGAAATCTGGCAGTGCGGTGGTCGAGACCCCGGCGGTGACGAGGTCGCGCATGGCCTCGCCGCTGTTGACCAGGATCTTCCCAGCGGTACGGATGGTGCGCTTCTCCTCTCCCCGGGCGAAGCGCCAGTGCGGGGAGCGGGCGTAGCTGGCGTACTCGATCCAGTGCTCGGCCAGGTCTTCGGGCTCTGCGATGGGATTCTGTGCGGCCCAGCGGGGTGTGGCGACGATGACGTAACGCCACGAAGCGACCCGGCGAGCGATCAGGGAGGAGTCCGGCAAGTTGCCCAGGCGCAGAGCCATATCGAAGCCCTCGGCAACGAAGTCCGCGATCTGGTCGGAGAGCCGCAGGTCGATGCTGAGCTCGGGATAGGCGGTGCGGGCCCGGTCGATGAGCGGGACCCAGAGCTGGCCGGTGACCCACGCGGGGCCGCCGATCCGCACGACACCGCGCACGACGTCTTCGGTGTTGGCCTCGGCCAGGCTGTGGAGCAGATCGGCCAGGGGCCCCACCGACGCGGCGTACAAGCGCTGCCCGGCTTCTGTGGGGCGGATGGAGCGGGTGGTTCGGTTGAGCAGCCGCACCGCCAGGCGCTCTTCGAGGGCTCGGACGCGACGGGAGAGCTGGGACTTGTCGGTGCCGGAGCGATTGGCCGCCGCGGTGAACCCGCCCGCCGCGACCACGGCGACGAAGGCGGAGAGATCGGCCAGATCGCCGGTGCTCTTGAGGTCGGCGATCAGGGTGTCCGAGTGGTCCAACTGGGCCTCCGCTCCACAGACTATTCCGCGGACTCCGACTCGCGCGCGGGCTCGGCGGAGGGCGGGGACTGCTTGCGGACGACGCGGATCACGACCTCGTCGTCGACATAGTCGACCTCGGCGTGGCCCCCTTCGCGCAGGTCGCCGAACAGGATCTCGTCGGCCAGCGGCTTCTTGACGTGCTGTTGCACGACCCGGCCCATCTCCCGGGCCCCATAGGCGGGCTTGTAGCCCTCCTTGGCGAAGAAGTGGCGCGCCGAATCGGTCGCGGTGATGGTGACCTCGCGCTCGACGAGCTGCTGCTCGAGCTCGAGCAGGTTCTTGTCGACGATCTGGAGGATGACCGACTCGGGGAGCTCGTTGAACATGACCACCGCGTCGAGGCGGTTGCGGAACTCGGGGGCGAACATCTTGTTGAGGACATCTGTGGACTTGGAAGGGCCATCCTTGCCCCCGAAGCCGACCGATTTCTGGCCCGAGAAGGCGGCACCCGCGTTGGTGGTCATGATCAGGATGACGTTGCGGAAGCTGGTCTTGCGGCCGTTGTTGTCGGTGAGGGTGGCGTGGTCCATGACCTGGAGCAGGATGTTGTACACATCCGCGTGGGCTTTTTCGATCTCGTCCATGACCACGACGCAGTGGGGGGACTTGTGGACCGCATCGGTGAGCAGGCCGCCCTGCTCGAAGCCGACATAGCCCGGGGGTGCCCCGATGAGCCGGGAGACACTGTGCTTCTCCATGTACTCGGACATATCGAAGCGATGGAAGTCCACGCCGAGGTGCTGGGCGAGCTGCCTGGCCAGCTCGGTCTTGCCGACACCGGTGGGTCCGGCGAAGAGGAAGCTGCCCGTGGGCTTGCGGGGCGAGCCGATGCCCGCGCGCGAGAGCTTGATCGAGGCCACGACGGCGTCGATCGCCTCGTCCTGACCGAAGAGCACATTCCGTAGGTCGGGCTCGAGGTTCTTGAGCTTGTCGCGGTCTTCGGTGGTGACCTGCTTGGGCGGGATGCGGGCGATGCGGGCGATGGTCTGCTCCACCTCGTGTACATCGACCTCGTCGCGCTTCGCGAGGTGATTCGCCGCGCCTACCTCGTCCATGACATCGATGGCCTTGTCGGGCATCTTGCGGTCGTTGATGTGGCGCTCGGAGAGCTTCACGCAGGCTTCGATGGCCTCTTCGGTGTAGGTGAGCTCGTGGTGCTTCTCGTAGCGGGGCGCGAGGCCCTTGAGGATGGCGATGGCGTCGTCCACGCTGGGCTCATCGACGTCGATGGTCTGGAAGCGGCGCGCCAGGGCTTTGTCCTTGCCGAAGGACTGCCGATGCTCCTCGTGGGTGGTGGAGCCGATGCAGCGGAAGGTGCCAGAGGCCAGGGCGGGCTTGAGCAGATTGCTGGCATCCATCGACCCGCCCGAGGTGGCGCCGGCCCCCACGATGATGTGGATCTCGTCGATGAACAGGATGGCTTTGTCGTTGTCTTCGAGGGCCTTGAGCACGCCCTTGAGCCGGTCTTCGAAGTCGCCTCGGTAGCGGGTACCGGCCATGAGGGCGCCCATATCGAGTGCGTAGATGTGCACATCCTCGAGCATCTCGGGGACCTTGCCCTCGTAGATGGCCCTGGCAAGCCCCTCGACGATGGCGGTCTTGCCGACGCCCGAGTCCCCGATGAACAGCGGGTTGTTCTTGCGGCGGCGGGCGAGGATGTGGATGGCGCGCTCGAGCTCGTGCTCCCGGCCGATCAACGGGTCGATCTTGCCCTGCTTGGCGCGCTCCCAGAGGTCGACGGTGAAGTCGTGGAGGGCCTCGTCTGGGGAGCGGCTCTCTCCACCGCCCTCGGCCCCGACTGGCACGCCGCGGTCGGCTCCGGAGCGGCCGTCCTTGCGCTTTCCATGGCTGACGAAGCTGACCACATCCAGGCGACTGACCCCCTGCTTGCCGAGCAGGAACACCGCGTGGGACTCCGGCTCGGCGAACATCGCGACCAGCAGATGTCCGCCGTCGACCTCGGCCTGGTTGCTGCTCTGGACGTGCATGATCGCGCGCTGGAGCACCCGCCGGAAGCCCAGGGTCTGAATGGGCTCGTAGTCGCCGGTGATGTCGAGCCCCTCCATATTGTCGAGGAAGCTCTGGACCTCGGCCTCGAGCCCTGCCAGGTCTGCGCCACAGGCCTCGAGGATCTCCGAGGCGCGGGAGTCGTGGAGCAGCCCGAAGAGCATATGCTCGAGGGTGAGGAACTCGTGCCGGTGGGTGCGGGCGTGCTCGTGGGCCATGCCGAGGGCGATTCGAAGGTCGTCGTTGAGCATTCGCTCTCCGTAGCTTGCGGGTCCTGTAACGAGGCCCACCGCAAGGGTGCGCCCCAGGGTACCGCGTGAACACCTCCCCGTCTGGGGAGGGCAGGATCTCGGGGGTCTGTGTGTTTGGCCACAGCTTGGGGTTATTGACACAGTCGGTGGGGCCGAACCCCGACTTGAGGAGACACCGTGGAATCACTGTGGAAGATGGGGCTGATCGCCCTGATGTTGTGTTCCAACGCCGCGCTTGCGGGGTTCAAGATCGACGGAAAGCCCAAGGTCGTGTTCAACGCGACCGGATCGCCCGGTTTCCTGACCTTCGAGGGGGTCACCCGTGACATCACCCTCGCGGACGACGGCGAGAAGCTCGTGTTCACCGTGCCCGTCGACACACTCGACACCGGGATCGAGGTGCGGGACGACCATATGCGACGCACCTATGTGCAGACGGACCAGTTCCCCAACGCGATCATCACCCTCTCCCGTGCTGGGGTGACGTGGCCCGAGAGCGGCTCCTCGGAGGGTACGGTCAAGGGCGTGTTCCAACTCCATGGGGTCGACCAGGAGGTCGAGATCACCTACTCGATCAAGCGGGTCAAGACGGCGTATCGAGTCAAGGCGAGCTTCCCCTTCAACACCTCCAAGCACGGCATCGAGATCCCCTCCTACCTGGGCGTCACCATCGCGCCCGAGATGGACGGCGAGGTCACGGTCGAGCTGCTCGAAGAGGCAGCGGCGCAGTGATGATGAGGCTCGTCACAGCAACCTGGATACTGCTCATGGTGCTCTTCTCGGGACGGGCCGAGGCCTACCCGTGGATGATCGAGCACCAGTACACCACCTGCAGTCAGTGCCACGTCGACCCCTCGGGCGGCTCGGCGATGACGGCCTATGGCCGGGCTCAGACCGAGGCGCTGCTGCGCAGTCCCTACGGACAGGACATGAGCGAGCCGGGCAAGGTCAAGGACTTCGCCTTTGGCTTGTTCAAGGTGCCCGATGCGGTCATCGCTCAGGCCGATGTGCGCAGCCTGCTCATTCCCCAGCCCGGCAACTTCCGCTACCAGATCATGCAGGCGGACCTCCGCGGAGGCGTACAGACCGAAAAGTTCGTGGCCTACGCCAGCGCGGGCGTGGTTTCGGCAGGGGGTCGGGGTGCCCGGATCCTCTCGGAGCAGGGCAAGGACAATGAGTTCCTGATCCCGGTCCTGCGGGACTACTGGGTGGGCTTTGTTCCCAAGAATGGCTGGTTGATCCGGGCGGGCCGCATCAACCTCCCGTTCGGTATCCGCACCGACCAGCATTTGTTGTTCACCCGAACGGCGACGCGCACGACCACGAATACCGATCAGCAGCTCGGCCTGTCGGCATCGGTCGAGACCCGGCACTGGCGGGCCGAGCTGATGGGGATCGCGGGCAACCCGGCGGTCTCACCGGATAGTTTTCGGGAGCGCGGCTACTCGGGCTTCTTCGCCTATGCGGTCGACAAGGGCGCAGAGGTCGGCGTGTCTTCCCTGGTCGCTTCCTCAAAGACCGACATCATCACCCTGGTGCCCAGCACCCGGCAGGTCCACGGGGTGTTCGCGCGGTACTCCCCGTTCAAGTCCTTCGGGCTGCTGGCCGAGGCGGATATGATGCTCTTCAACGAGGGGGTCGACACGCGGGAGAGCCGCGCAGGCGTCGCGATCGATCTCCAGGCCGACTACGAGGTGACCCGCGGGGTGCATCTCAAGGGCGGGGGAGAGTTCTGCGACACGGACTTTGGCACCGATGGCGCATCTCGCCGGGGCTGGGGGGCCGTGCAGTGGTTCTTCGCGCCCCATGTCAGCGCGCGATTCGACGCCTTGGTCGGCCCGCTGTACTGCACCCCGGGCGCAGTCGGGCGACCGATGGCGCTCGCTACCTTCCAGGCATTCCTATGAGGGGGAACCGTTGTTGATCCTCTGGTTCGGGGCGGCACTCGCCTCTCCTGTCTATCCATCCACTCTCACCGACTTCGTCGGGGCCCCCTGTGCTCCCACCTGCTCGGTCTGCCACTCCACCCCAGCCGGAGGGGTGGGCACGGCGGTTCAGCCCTTCGCGGTCGCGCTGATCGACGGGGGCTTGACCGGCGGCAGCGACACCGCGACCCTGGATACGGCGCTCGGGGCCATGGACGCTGCGGGCACCGACTCCGATGGGGATGGCATTGCCGATCTCGACGAGCTGGGGGCAGGAGACGACCCGAACGGAGGGGAGCCCTTCTGTGATGTGCTCACCCCGACCTATGGCTGCCTCAACCAGGCGAACACGGCCCCTTCGGGGCTGGCGGTGCTGCTGGGCATGCTGGTCTTGGTGTGGCGCCGTACCGCGTTTCGGTAGGTCGGTGATCCGCTGAGTAACCTCTCCGTACCTGTCGACATAGTGCGGGTACAGGAGAGCGTATGTCCCCAGAATTCACACGTCGACACTGGCTCAAGCTGATCGCGGCGGCGACCGCCACCGGTTGCGACACGGTCGTGGTCAACGTCGAGAACAAGTCCACCTTCACCGCAGATGGCATCCCGCCCATCACGGAGACGGACGAGTTCTATGTGTATCAGTGCTGCGGGGCGCCCAGCTTCGAGGCCGCGGACTGGTCTTGTGCCATCCGGATCCGCGGCACCGAGGTCGCCACGCTCACCGCCGACCTGTTCGACACGCTCACCCCAGTCGAGCTCGAGCACACCCTGCAGTGCATCGGGGGCAATCCGCGCAACCCCCTCATCAACAACGCTGTCTGGGGCGGAGTCCCCTTCCGCGAGGTGCTCGATCTGCTCGGCGTGGACGTGCCGCCTGAGTCCATCGATATTCGCTTCGAGGGCGCGGATGCGTACCATACCGGGGTCCCGGTCAGCGACCTGGTGCAGGAGAAGCTGTGGATCGTCTGGCAGCTCAATGGGGGGCCGCTGCCATTCGAGCACGGGGCCCCGTGTCGGTTCCTGGTCCAGGGGCGCTATGGCACCAAGAACGTCAAGTGGCCCGTCGATATCGACTTCATGGACGAGAACTACCTGGGCTTCTGGGAGACCACTGGCTGGTCGGATGATGCCACCTATCGGCAGAATGGCTTCATCCTGCAACCCACCGACGGCAGCCTGGTATTCGGGCCCGAAGTGGACATCTTCGGCACGGCCTATGCGGGCGAGGACCCGGTCACTCAGGTCGAGATCAGCTTCGACGATGGGCAGAGCTGGCAGAACACCGAGATCTACTACAACCCCGGGCCCAATATCTGGACCTTGTGGCGCTACCGACTCGCGGCCGATGTGGGCGATGTGGCGGTGCAGATCCGCGTCACGACTGCGAGTGGGTTGGTCAGCCAGGGCCCGGACGGAACGGGCCAATCTGCGGGATACGACGGCGGGATGAGCGTGCGCTTCGAGGTGCGCAGTTGATCGCGCTGCTGCTGGGGAGCGCCATCGCCGGCCCCTGGACCCGTACCGCCGGCTCTCACTATGTGAAGGGCAGTGCGGACTACTACAACACCACCAAATATGTGCTGCCCGACGAGGACCCCGCGCTCGGTGCCACGGGCGACTTCGGAACGACCGGCTTCTTTGGGCACCAATACAGCCTCTATGGAGAGGTCGGGCTCTCCAAGAAGCACCCGGTCCAGATCTCGGCTCGGGCTCCGCTCACCATCTCCTATGTCGACTTCGAGGACGAGAACGCGATCCGGCGGGTGACCGGCACGGCGTACACGGTGCGCTTGGGAGATCTCGAGCTCATGCCCCAGGTCGCGCTGTCGCGAAAGCACCCCATCGCTGCGGCTCTGGCGGTCAAGCTCCCGCTGTATGGAGTCGACTCGATCTGCGCGGACTCGGTGTACAAGGACTTCTGTGGGCGCCCGGGAGATGCCCAGGTCGATCTCACGCCCTGGGTCCTGGCGGGTGGGTCCTTCGCTCAGGGCAAGGGCTGGGTCGAGGGGCAGGTGGGGTATCGGCATCGCACAGAGTGGTTTCGGGACTGGACGACGGACCGGAAGTTTGTCGACAGCGTCGTCTTCGGGGGGACCCTTGGGGGCCAGTTCGGCTCGACCATCGGCATGATTCGGGTGGATGGGAACAAGAACTTCAAGCGCGACGCGTTCACGTTGGAGAGTGTCCGCGTGGGGCCTCAGGCGATGTTCACGGTGTGGGAGGGCCTGGCGATCGAGGCGCGCGCTGCATGGGATGTGTGGGCGATGAACACCTCCATCGGCTTCGGCTTCGGGGCGGGGCTCAGCTGGCGCACGCTCTGAGGGATCGGGGTCCGTTGATTCGCGGGCTTGCGTCGGGGATTCGCGGATTTGCGACAGGTCGTGGCAGCCTCCTGGGTTGCTGAACCGACGAATTCTGTCGACGGCCATGGGACGGGGCTGCGAAGCCCGATTCGCAGGTCCGCGGTCGATGTTGTGGATCGGTCCTTGCATTGAGTCGGATGTCCCGGCCCCTGTCGGGCACTCTTCGAACCGAGGAATCCGTATGTTCTTCCGCTGGAGCCTGGCGCTCCTGGTGTTGACGGCCGCCTCCCCTGCCATGGCCCTGCCGGATGGGGTCGATCATGCGGGCCTGGGGCATGAATCGCTCGACCTCGACGAGCTGGTGGCCGAGGCTCTTCGCGCTCACCCGCGGCTGCTCAGCATGCGCGAGATCGCCACCGCTACCGGTGAGGTCCGGTCCCGCGTGGGCAGCCTGCCCGACCCCATCGTCTCGGTGGGCGCTTCGAACTTCCGGATCGACGATCCCGGTCTGGGTACCAGCCCGATGACCGGTGTGGTGTTCGGCTGGCAGCAGGGCCTGCCCTACCCGGGCAAGCTCGCCAGACGCAAAGAGCTCGCATCCCGAGCCGAGGATGTGGCCCTCGAGAGAGTGGTGGCGACCGAAGCCCGGGTCGAGCTCGCCGTGCGGGAGCGGTACTGGGCGCTGCACTTTGCCCAGGCCGCTCTCGCGGTCACCCAGGAGAGCGTCGACATCGTCGCCGATCTATCCAAGGTGGTCGAGGCGCGCTTCTCTGTCGGCAAGGCCGCGCAACAGGATGCGCTCCAGGCCCAGCTCGCTGAGAGCCAGCTCCTGGCGATGATCGAGGAGCGAGAACAGGCCCTGCTCACCGCTCAGCGCGAGCTCAACGCTGCGGTGGGTCGGGCTCCCGAAGACGGGTTGGGAGCCACCGTCGAGCCCACCGTGGTTCCGCTCGACCCCGAAGAGCTACGGTCGCAGCTGGACCAGAACAACCCAGCGATGTCGGTGGCCCGGGCCCAGGTCGAGGCCAGCGAGGCGGCGCTGCGCGAGGCAAAGGTCGAGCTCGTCCCCGACTTCGCGGTCGGTGCCGACTACCGCGTTCGCGGTACGGTTCCGGGCGATGGCAGCCAGGGCGCGGATATGTTCAGCGCCGGGGTTCGGATGTCCGTTCCGCTGTGGGCGGCCACCAAGCAGGGCGCCCGCATCCGCGAGCAGCGCTACCGCTCGAGCGCGGCGGCGGCTGGCTACGAAGACACCGCTCTGCTCGCCCTCACCGCGCTCGAGCGTGGGATCGACGAGGTTCAGAGGCTCGATCGCGAGATCGACCTGTACCGCGACCAGGTCGTGCCCCAAGCCGAACAGACCCTCGACGCCAGCATCGACGACTACACAGTCGCGGAGGTCGGCTTCGTGTCGGTCCTCCAGAACTGGCAAATCCTCTTGACCTATCAGCTCGATCTCGAGCGGCTGTCCATGCAGCGCGCCCGACAGGTTGCTCGCATCCGCGCCCTCATCGGCGGCCCCCCGGAGACCTCACCATGACCCTTCCGCTCCGAATCCTAAGCCTCGTCCTCGTCGGCTGGGCTCTCCTGCTCTCCGGCTGCGGTGGGGACGAGCAAGCAGGTCCCGATGCCTCTGGCAAGGGCAAGCCGCTGTTCTACAAGTCGCCGATGGACCCCTCCTTCATCTCCACCAACCCCGGCAAGGACAGCATGGGCATGGCCCTGGTTCCGGTCTACGAGGGGGACCCGGCCGCGAATATCGATCGCATCGAGATCAACGGCGCCACGATGCAGCGCATGGGTGTGCGGGTCGAGCCGGTCCGCCGCGACCGCCTGACCCGTGTGGTCCGGGCGCTCGGCCGGGTCGATTTCGATGAGACCCGAATCGCCACGGTGAATATGAAGTTCGACGGCTGGGTCGAGAAGCTCTACGTCAACGAGACGGGCCAGAAGGTCGAGAAGGGCGACCCGCTGTTCGCCATCTACAGCCCCGAGCTCTACGCCAGCCAGAAGGAGTACCTCACCCTGCTCGGCAGCGACCAGGCCCGGGTCCAGAGGCTGGTCGCAGCCGCTCGGGATCGGCTGCTGCTCTACGATGTCCCCGAGAGCTTCCTCCGCGGCATCGAGAAGACGAGGAAGGCTCGTAGAACCGTGACGATCCGCGCACCTGTGGGGGGCTTTGTCGTGCACAAGGTCGCCCTCGAGGGCAGCTTCGTGAAGCAGGGAGCGGCGCTGTTCACCATCGCCGACCTCGACGCGCTGTGGGTTCAGGCCGACGTCTACGAGTTCGACGCACCGTGGATCGTCGCAGGGCAAAAAGCCACGGTAGAGCTTGATTATCTTCCGGGTCGGTCCCAAGAGGCCGAGGTCGACTACGTGTACCCGACCCTCAACGAGAAGTCCCGGACGGTCCAGGTGCGACTGGCGCTGCCCAACCCCGAGGTCGCGCTGAAGCCCGGCATGTTCGCGACCGTGCGAATCCAGGTCCAGCCGGTCGGAGAGACCCTGGTGGTTCCGACCGAAGCAGTGGTGCATAGCGGAGAATTTCACACTGTATTCGTCAGCCGGGGCCAGGGTCTGTTCGACCCGCGCAAGATCGAGCTCGGTGTGCAGGGGGATGGCTACTACCAGGTCATCAGCGGGCTGGAAGAGGGCGAGCAGGTGGTCACGAGCGGGCAGTTCCTCATCGACAGTGAGAGTCGGCTCAAGGAGGCCATCAAGAAGATGCTGGGTAGCAATATCGACGTGACCGATGCGCCCAAAGAGCCCAAGAAGATGGAAGGAATGGACATGGGCGCCGACAAGACCCCCACCGAGCCCGGGGGCGAGTGATGCTCGATCGAATCATCGAGGCCTCGGTTCGGAGCCGTCAGATTGTAGCCATCCTCCTGGTCCTGGTGTTCGCGGCTGGGGTCATGGCGGTTCGGACCATCCCCCTGGATGCCATCCCGGATCTGTCGGATGTGCAGGTGGTGGTCTTCACCGAGTTCCCGGGTCAGTCTCCCCAGGTCGTCGAGGACCAGGTCACCTATCCGCTCACCACCACGATGCTCTCCGTTCCCAATGCCGAGACGGTACGTGGATACTCCTTCTTCGGGCTGTCTTTCGTCTACATCATCTTCGAAGACGGCACCGATATGTACTGGGCGCGTAGCCGAGTGCTCGAGTACCTCAACTACGTCTCGGACCAGTTGCCAGATGGGGTGAGTCCCCGCCTCGGGCCCGATGCAACGGGCGTGGGCTGGGTCTACGAGTACGCGCTCCAGAGCGATCGACACGATCTGCAGGAACTCCGATCCATCCAGGATTGGCAGCTCCGCTATGCGCTCCAGCAGGTCGAAGGGGTCTCCGAGGTCGCCAGCCTGGGCGGCTTCGTCAAGCAGTACCAGGTCACGGTCAGCCCCGAAAAGCTCCAGGCTTATGGGCTGAGCCTCAAGACCATCCGTATGGCGATCATGCAGAGCAATCGCGATGTGGGCGGGCGTGTGGTCGAGGTCGCAGAGACCGAGTTCATGGTCCGAAGTCATGGCTATCTCGAGGGGGTGGACAACCTCCTCGGCATCCCGCTCGGGGTCGATGAGGATCACATCCCGATTCGCCTCGCCGATGTGGCAGAGGTCGTGATCGGGCCAGAGCTCCGCCGGGGACTCGCGGATCTCGACGGAGAAGGAGAGGTCGTTGGGGGCGTGGTCATCGCGCGCTTCGGGGCCAACTCCTACCAGGTGATCGAGGATGTGAAGGCCGAGATCGAGATCCTCAAGAAGTCCCTGCCCGAGGGGGTCGAGATCGTGCCTACCTACGATCGGGCGGGCCTGATCGAGCGGGCGGTCGAGACGCTCCAGGGGAAGCTCATCGAGGAGTGCCTGATCGTCGGTCTGATCTGCATGATCTTCTTGTTCCACTTCCGCAGCTCGGTGGTCGTCATCTCGACCCTTCCGGGCGGGATTCTGCTCGCCTTCCTGGCGATGCGAGCCCAGGGGCTCACCGCGGACATCATGAGCCTCGCGGGTATCGCCATCGCAATCGGCGCCATGGTGGATGCGGCGATCGTGATGATCGAGAATATGCACCGCCACATCGAAGAGGCGCCACCCGACAAGGACCGCTGGGAGATCGCCATCGAGGCCTCGAAGGAGGTCGGTCCATCGCTGTTCTTCTCCCTGCTCATCATCGCGGTCTCCTTCTTGCCGATCTTCGCCCTCACCGGTCAAGAAGGTCGGCTGTTCAAGCCGCTGGCCTTCACCAAGACCTACGCCATGCTGGGCGCCGCCGTGCTCAGCGTGACCTTGGTGCCGATCCTGATGGGGGCGCTCGTTCGCGGCGAGATCAAGCCCGCTCACGCCAACCCCATCAACCGCTTCCTGGTCAACGCCTACAAGCCCATGCTCACTGTGGTGCTCCGCAACCCGGCCAAGACCTTGTTCGTGGCCTTCCTCGGCTTCGTGGCGACCGTGTACCCGTACAGCCAGATCGGCAGCGAGTTCATGCCTCCCCTCGACGAGGGCGACCTGCTGTACATGCCGTCCATGCTGCCCGGTATCTCCATCACCGAGGCCAAGCAGGTCCTGCAGACCACCGACCGTATGATCGCGGAGCTTCCCGAGGTGGAGCGGGTCTTCGGCAAGGTAGGCCGGGCCAACTCGGCGACCGACCCCGCTCCGATCAACATGTTCGAGACCATCGTCAAGCTCAAGCCCAAGGAGGAGTGGCGTCCGGGGATGACGACCGAGAAGCTCATGAAGGAGCTCAACGCGAAGGTGCGGCTGCCGGGGGTCACCAACGCGTGGACGATGCCCATCAAGACCCGTATCGACATGCTCTCCACGGGGATCAAGACCCCGGTGGGTATCAAGATCATGGGTCCGGATCTGTACGTCCTGGCGGACCTCGCGGAGAAGATCGAAGGGCAGGTCCGCAACGTCCCGGACACCTCGTCGGTGTACGCGGAGCGCGTGACGGGAGGCAACTTCCTGGACATCAAGATCAAGCGTGAGGCCGCCGCTCGATACGGCATTCGGGTCGACGACATCCAGAATGTGGTGTCCTCGGCGATGGGGGGTATGAACGTCACCCAGACCGTCGAGGGGCTCGAGCGCTACCCGGTCAATGTGCGCTACCCCCGCGAGCTGCGCTCATCGATCGAGACCATCAAGAGCATCCTGGTCTACTCCCCAATGGGGCACCATGTGCCGCTGGGTCAGCTCGCCGAGCTCAAGTTCATGAAGGGTCCGCCGGTCATCAAGACCGAGGGGGCCAAGCCCACCGCGTGGATCTACGTCGATGTGAACACCAGCGACATCGGTGGCTATGTGGCCAATGCACAAGCCGTGCTCGCAAACACCGTCGACCTCCCTCCGGGCTATACCGTCGTGTGGAGCGGCCAGTTCGAGTACATGGAGCGGGCGGCCAAGCGCCTGCGGGTGATCGTACCGATCACCATCCTCATCGTGTTCCTGCTGCTCTACATCCACTTCGGGCGACTCAGCGACGCGGGCATCGTGATGGCGAGTCTGCCATTCGCTGTGGTCGGTGGGATCTGGTTGCTCTGGCTGCTCACCTTCGACATCAGCGTAGCCGTCAGCGTCGGCTTCATCGCCCTGGCCGGAGTGGCCTCCGAGATGGCAGTGGTCATGCTGGTCTACCTCGAAGGAGCGGTTGAACATCTCGAGGAGTCGGGGGAGTCTCACTCGACCGAGACGCTCACCGCGGCCATCGCCCATGGGGCCTCTCAGCGGGTCCGGCCCATCATCATGACGGCCGCTGCTGCGATCGGTGGCCTGACCCCGATCATGTGGAGTGATGGGGCGGGGGCGTCGATCACCAAGCGAATCGCAGCTCCGATGATTGGTGGGCTGGTCTCGACCACGATCATCACCCTGCTGGTGGTGCCGGTGGTCTACGGACTGCTGATTCAGGTCCGGTGGTGGTGGGCGGATCGCAAGAAGTCGGAGCCATCCGAAGCGTAGCGGGTCCCGGGCGGGGCTATGCTGTACGGCATGCTCCTCCTGGTTCTCACCGCGCTCGGCGCCGACGACGGCTTTGTCCCCTCTCGGGAGGCGGGGGACTGCGTGTACACCGAACGCCCGCGCTCTCACGCTGAGGGCTCGGCGATGCGTGCGGTCTGTACCTGGGCGGAGGTCGACCCGGTCGGTCTGAATGCGCGGCTGCGGGACTTCGACTCCTACGAGGAGCTGATCTGGGTGATCGACCAGAGCGAGGTCCGGCGGACCGATCCGGCGGGCAGGTTGCTGGTCTACCAGCTCCAGCAGCTGTGGGGGCTGAACGACCGCGAGGTGCTGCTATGGGCGTGGACCGAGTCCGTGCCGGACGGGGAGCGCCACCGGTGGGTGACGGCGACGGCGGAGCCTCTTCCGCCTCGCAAGAGCACGATTCGCACCCCCAAGAACGAGGGCTACTGGGAGGTTCGGGCCAATCCGGACGGTCCGGGATCGGTGGTGACCCACCAGATTGCAGTCGATGCGGGGGGCATGCCCTTGCCCGCATGGCTGGTGCGCTGGGCCCGTACCCGAGGCTTTGCTCGGGTGATGAGCGAGGTCCGCGCAGCGGTTCACGCCCCTAAGTGAGGATCCAGAACAGCGCGGTGGCGGCGAGGAGGATGGCACCGGCGGCCATCGCGATCCGGCCAGCCCGTCGTTCGCCCTCGAGCATGAGCGCGGTGGGCGGCAGGGACTCGGAGGTCTTGAAGGGTTTGGTGAAGGCGGCGGTGGGGACCTCGAGGATCTGGGACAGGCCATCCATGAGCTGCTGGATGTCGTCGAAGCGGTCGCTTGGGTCTTTGGCCATGCAGCGTGCGACCAGCTCGGACATGCCGGTGGGCAGCATGGGGTCGTCGAGCAGTGGGATCTCGGCCTGCACATGCATGGAGAGGACCTGGGCGGTGACCCGGGAGTGGTACGGGTACTTGCCCGCCATCATGCGGTAGGCGAGCACGCCGAGGGAGTAGATGTCGGCGCGGTGGTCGACCTCTTCGCCGCGGACCTGCTCGGGTGAGATGGTGTGCACACTGCCGAGGATCTGGTGCCCGCCGGATAGGGTGGTCTCGTCGGTGAACTTGACGACTCCGAAGTCGATGAGCTTGACCCGGACCTTCTTGCGACCCTCGCGGGCGACGAGGATATTCGACGACTTCAGGTCGCGGTGGACCACGCCCTTGCGGTGGGTGTGGCGGAGGGCGGAGCAGATCTGGAGCAGGAGCTGGATCGACTCCTCGGGATCGGTCTGGTTATCGCGGATGAAGTCGGTGAGCTTGGGGCCGTCGATGAGCTCCATCGCGATGTAGTAGCCGCCGTCTTCCATGGTGCCGTTGGCGATGGGCTTGACGATATTCGGGTGGTCCATCCGGGCGAGGGCCTCGGCCTCGCGCTCCATCCGCTCGATGAGATTGCCCCCGTCAGGACGGGGCGGAAGGAGCTTGATTGCGACGCGGGAGTCCGTCGTGTTGTCGCGCGCCACATACACCCGTGACATCCCGCCATTGGCGAGGGGGCGCTTGATATGGAAACGCCCAGCGATGGTCTTCTGGACGTATCGGTCTCGGGACTTGCGTGGCATATCGATCGGATTGTAGCGGCAGACCTGCCAACTTGGAATGTCACCCCGCATACACCCCCCGGAAGAGCAGGGCTGTGGCTGGGCATCGGCACACCCGTTACCGGCACATCAGGTGCCCGTATTGTTCGTCATCTCGCTAGCCATCGGTGCGCCACCCGCGCGGATCGAGTTCCCCAACGCGCCCTCCTGCGCGGCACGCTCGGTCGAGGTCGCCCTGGTCGGGGATGTGATGCAGCACGGAATGCAGCTTGCCGCGTCCAAGCAGGCGGACGGCAGCACCTCCTGGCGCGGCGTGTTCGATGCAGTGGCCCCGATCCTCGGTAGCGCGGACCTCACCGTAGCGAACCTGGAAACACCGGTGGACTCCACTCAGAGCTATGGCGGGTTTCCGCTGTTCAACACTCCGGAGAGCGTGCTGGACGCGCTCACGGACGCGGGCTTCGATGTGCTGCAGACCGCGAACAATCACTGCCTGGACCGTGGCCGGAGCGGGGCACTGGCGACTCTGGCTGCGATCGAGCGGCATGGCTTTGGCTCGGCGGGGACCTGGCCCAGCGCCGAGGCCCGCGACACGCCCTGGGTGCTGCGCGAGCTCCCGGGTCCGGTGACCGTCGCCTTCCTCGCCTACAGCTACGGGACCAATGGCGAGCCTATGCCCAGCGGCGAGCCGTGGCTCGTGAACTGGCTCGATGCTGGGCAGATGCAGCACGATATCGTTCGAGCCCGTCAGCAGGCCGACATCGTGATCGTCGGGCTGCACTGGGGAGCGGAGTATCGGCACCAGCCCATGGAGTGGCAGCGGGGCCTGGCTCACTCCCTGGTCGAGGCGGGCGCAGATGTCGTGATGGGCACTCATCCCCACGTCCTGCAGCCCGCCGAGGTCCACAGCGTGGTGCGCGCTGAGGGCGTGCGGGACGGCCTGATTCTGTACAGCCTGGGCAACTTCGTGAGCAACCAGCGCACCCCGGACCGCGACGGCGGCATGATCGCGCGGGTCACCATCACCTCGTGCTTGCAGACCGGCGAACATCACGTCGTCGCCGCGCGGTTCACGCCGGTGTGGGTGGATACCCGGCTGGCCGATGGGGGACTGGCCTATCGGGTGCTCCCGGTCCCGCCGCCCGATGCGCCTTGCCCCACCGGTCTCGACCTCTCCGAGCGCGACTGTGGCCGAATGCAGGAGTTTCGCGATCACGCGGCGACGCTATTCCCCGCCGAGCAGTTCTCCTGGGACGCCGGCCCCAACCCATGGACGCAGCAGAGGCCGCCACCGAACCCCTTGATCCCTGGCCCGTATCTGTACCGTCGCGCATTCGACCCGCCTCCGATGGCTCCTTCGTCGGTCTGGCCCCCTCGGCCCCTCACCCGCACACAACGCGACGGGGGCACGGGCGGCTGATTTCCCACAGAAAGCAGTGGCGAATCACCGGTCTGTGCGGTCTACTCGCTCCCGAGGAGGCTCGATGCGAGCTGTTTGGTTGTTTTCGCTGGTCGCCGGACTCGCGCTCTCTGGTTGCAAGAACAAGGACTCCGATCCCCCCGTCGAGACGGATACGGACACGGATACGGACACGGACACGGACACGGACACGGACACCGATGCGGATGCGGACACCGATGCGGATGCGGACACCGACGCGGACACCGACACCGACACCGACACCGATCCCCTGGTGTTGGTCCCAGGTGAGGGCAGTCTCACCCTCCAGCATGTGCAGGGAACTCTGTACTTTCCGGTCGAAGAGATGGTGCTGTGGGGGGTCTTCGCAGAGGACCTCCAGGGCTTCAGCAACCTCGCGGAGTGCTATCCAGCGGGCCGGAACTTCTGCATGGACGCCTTTCCCGCGGTCGAGGACGACTACATCGAGAACTTCGCGTTCCCGGATATCGCTGCGATGTCCTTCCTCGATGTCGGACCAGACCTCGATCTCGGCCCGTACAACACGGCCGTACAGTTTGATCCGCAGATCGGAACCTGGTATGGCGATCCGGTCCTCGCTCCCTTCTCTCCGGGCGAAGAGTACGCCTTGAGCATCAGCGGAGGTGCCTGGGGAAACTACCAGGGAACCGTTGATATCACAGCGCCGGATCTGCTCCAGGTGAGCGCGCCCGACCTCAACACCTTCGTCTGGGCCCTCGATGGCGGGACCGTCGACTTCGAGTGGGTCCCTGGAGACGGCCTGGTCACCCTCGCGGTCGCCAGTGGGTTCGGCGGCGAGGTCGGGGCCACCGCCAATGCCCGCACCTATCTATTGGCCGATGATGGTCAATATTCCCTGGATATCGACTCCCTCGGTCTCACCGCGGGCAACCAGCAGCTGCTGTTCATTCTGTCGAGGCTTCGCTACGAGGACATCGATGTCAACGGCAATCCGCTGCACCTCGGCGTCCGCTCGGATGCGTGGATGGCGGGGCTGCATCCGGACTTCAGCGGTCGAACGGAGATCGCCGCATCCGACAGCTGTGATCCGACCGCCCCCTTCATCACCGATGGTTCGTGGTATGTCGACCTGCGCGGAGCCGCTGCAGATGTCGATCCCACCGCCCTGGGTTGCACCGGCCGCGATGCCTTCGGACCCGATGCGATGGTGCGGGTCGAGGTGCCGGATGGCAAGCGCTTGTCCATCGACGCCGAGATGTTTGCAGACGATGTCTCGATCTATCTGGTCGAGGACTGTGCCGATGTCGCGAACACCTGCGTCTCGGGCTCCGACTACGGCTTCGGTACGGTCGAGTCGGTCCGCTACACCAACAGCAGCGGCGCCGATCAGGTGCTCTACCTCGTCGTCGATACGGCCAATGTGGCCGCGGATAGCTTCATCAACCTCGACGTGTCGATCTCGAGCCCTCCCGAACTGGCCGAGGGGATCTACGACTCCTGTGTGCTGGCCGAGAACAACCGGGTGCTCGACCCCGGCACTCACACCATCGATCTTCGCGACGGTACCGACGACCTCGATCCCGGGCCCTTCGGTTGCTCCCAGCTCGCCTCTCCGGGGCCGGACAAGATGGCTGCGATCGAGATTCCCGCCGGGAGCATGGCCATCGTCAAGTCCGAGGCCCCGGTCGGTACCTACCTGCTCATCGACTGCGACAACGAGAACAGCTGTGTAGCGGGTGCGCCGCCCTATGCACCCCTGGAGTTCCAGAACAACACGGGGGTCGACCAGATCGGGTTCGTGGTGTTCGACGATCCCGGAGACCCGGGCACCCAGGGGCCGTTCGAGACGACCATCGAGATCGTGCCGGTGGAGGAGCTCGTGCCGGTGGACGAGTGCGCGAGCGTCGCCACAGCCCCCACCTATGGGACGGGCCTCCATATGCTCTTCGGTAGCCTGACCGGGTTCTCCAACTCTCTCGACCTGGCGGTCCCAGGCCCCAGCTGCACGGGCTTCCCCTCGGATGGGCCGGACGGGGTGTTCAATATCCGGCTGGAGCCCGGCGAGACCCTCGACGCCCAGTACGAGCAGACGATTCCCGGGGGGGATGGGGTGCTCTACCTGGTCGAGGACTGCACAGACACCCAGAGCACACTCGCCTGCGACGACGGAATCCCGCCGGTCGCCGAGGTCATCACCTACACCAACCTCACCGGGGCGCCCCAGGATCTGTTCCTGGTGCTGGACACCTACAGCGCCTTCAGCCCGGTGGATGCGTTCAGCTTGCGGCTGGACATCCTCTGATGGGGCGGCCTTAGACCCGGTACAGCCAGCCGAATCCCCCGCTGGTCATGCGGGGGGGCAGCTGGGCGGTGTTCTTGTTGATGAGCTCGGCCTCGGGCCAGTGCTCGGCGACCACGTCGGGCGGGACGGACCACGGGGGCCCTTCCGTGATGGACTGGTCATAGGAGAGCACCGCCAGCAACACGCGGCCATCGCCGAGGAGTTCGCGCTGTAGCGCCACGTAGCTGGCCCGCTGTGTGGGATGCAGTGCGACGAGTGCGGCGCGGTCCCAGATGCCCACGATAGGCCCGAGTATATCGGGAGTGAGCGCGAAGAAGTCGCCCACCAGCAGGGTGATTCCGGGCCCCTCGAAGCGGCGGAAGGGGCCGGAGGCTTCGACTTCTTCGAGGCCCTCGCGCTCTGCGACCTCCTGTGCGGCGATATCGGAGAGCTCTACGCCGACCGCGTGGTAGCCGTTGTCGCGAAGCCAGCCGAGGTCGAGCGTTGCGCCAGCCAGAGGCACCAGCACGCGGCCGGAGCCGCCGAAATGCTGGGCGTGGGCGACCAGATCGGGGTGGGCATCGGGGCGGTGGAAGCCACGACGGCCGTTCTGCCAGGCCTCGAGCCAGAATTCGGGTTTCATCAAACCTCCAGTCTGGCCCCCTAGCATGCTGAGCACGGCCGGGAGCGCCTTGTTACCTCCGGGGCCATGCAGTCGCCATTCAATATCGCCGCCGACCTCGACACCCCCGTCTCCGCTTACCTCAAGCTCGCCCCCCTCCAGCCCCGGTTCCTGCTGGAGTCCGTGGTCGGAGGCACCCAGGTTGGGCGCTACAGCTTCGTGGGCTTCGGCGAGGCCTTCGAGCTGCGGATCCACCCGGATCATGTGTGGTTCGCTGGGGAGAAGCGCGAGGCGCCAGACTCCCGAGAGGCTACTCTCGACCTGCTCCGCGAGGCCCTCGCCCTCTCGCCGGTGCTCGCCCCCGACGTACCGGGGCTCCCCTTTCGCGGAGGTCTCGTCGGCTGCTGTGGCTACGATCTGGTGCGTCGCTTCGAGCGCCTTCCAACCCACGCAGCAGCCCGTCCTGGCGAGCCCGAAGCGATCTTCACCGCACCGACCTCGGTGCTGGTCTTCGACCACGTCACCCGCCGGGCCGCGGTCCTTCACGCGGGCACCGAGGCCGAGCGCAAGGCCATCGAGCGCGATGTCGTGATGTGCTTGCGGGGGCCCGTTCCGGACCGCGCGGGCCGGCCCTTTCGCAGCGGGGGCTTCGGCACACCTCGTCCCAGCCTATCCCGCGAGGACTTCGTCGCAGCGGTCGAGCAGACCCAGGAATGGATCCGGGCGGGCGAGGTCTTCCAGCTCGTCGGGGCTGCGCGCTTCGAGGGGCGCAATCGCCTCGACCCCTTCCAGGTGTATCGAGCGCTGCGTCTGCTCAACCCGTCGCCCTATATGTACTTCCTCGAGTTCCCTGCGGACGAGGAGTCGGGCCACGAGCGGATCGCGGTCGTCGGCAGCTCCCCCGAGGCCTTGGTCCGGCTTCATGATGGGGTCGCTACCCTGCGCCCGATCGCGGGTACTCGGCCCCGCGGCGCCACCCCAGAACAAGACCATGCCAACGAGCTCGAGCTGCTCGCAGACCCCAAAGAGGCGGCAGAGCATGTGATGCTCGTCGATCTCGCTCGCAACGACCTGGGCCGGGTCGCGGTGCCGGGCAGCATCGAGGTGGCGCCGTTTCGGGTGATCGAGCGCTATAGCCATGTGATGCACATCGTCAGCGGGGTGAGCGGCAAGCTCCGTGAGGATGCCGACCCCTTCGATCTGTTCGCCGCGACCTTCCCCGCAGGCACGGTCGTGGGGGCGCCCAAGGTCCGGGCGATGGAGCTCATCGAAGAGCTGGAGCCCGTTCGGCGTGGCTTCTACGCGGGTACCGTGGGCTACTTCGGCCACGGCGGAAACCTCGATCAGGCGATCGCGATTCGCACCCTGGTCTTTCAGGGCGACCACTACAGCTGGCAGGCGGGGGCGGGGCTCGTCGCGGATAGCATTCCCGAGGCGGAGCATCATGAGGTCCACGCCAAGTCCGGCGCCCTCCTCGCCGCCCTCGAGCTCGCGGAGGAGGGCCTATGAGAGTCCTGCTGATCGACAACTATGACAGCTTTACCTTCAACCTCGCCCAGGCTTTCCAGGTGCTGGGCGCCGAGGTCCAGGTGTTCCGCAACGATGTCCTCACGGTCGAGGAGGCGCGGGCGCTACAGCCCACCCATCTGGTGATCAGCCCGGGTCCGGGCATGCCGGACTCGGCAGGGGGTTCGCTGGCGATGATCGAGGGCTTCCTGGGCAAGCTCCCGATCCTCGGGGTCTGCCTGGGCCACCAGGCGCTGGTGCAGGTGCTCGGTGGGCGGATCGTGCGGGCTCCCCAGCTTATGCATGGCAAGGCCAGCGGGGTCAGCCACGACGGCCGCACGCTGTACACCGGCCTTCCCCACCCGCTGGAGGTGGGCCGCTACCACTCTCTCATCGCTGAGAGCCCATCGCTACCGAAGGTCTTGGAGGTCTGCTGCCAGACCGACGATGGCATCGTGATGGGGGTGAGGCATCGCGAGCATCGGGCCGAGGGCGTGCAGTTCCACCCGGAGAGCGTGCTGACTCCGGATGGGGATGCCCTGCTCGACAACTTCCTGCGTCAGGCCTGAGCGGCCCTCCGATCAAGCGGACGGACGGTCGAACTGGCCTTGCTCGTCGAGGTTCTTCAGGATGACCTGCACGGCCTCGGAGAGGCGCATCTGGTCGAGCGCGACGACGATATCGGGCTCGCGGGGGGCCTCGAAGTCGACATCGGAGTCCGGGCGCCGCTCGTGGCAGAGGGCGGGATCGGTGTTGACGAAGACCTGGTAGACGCGGTTGGCGCCGATGCGCTCGCGCAGGTAGTCGCGATCGGAGATGTGGTAGCTGGGGAAGGCACAGATGGTGACCAGCCCCGCATCGGTAGCGCCCTTGCATGCCGAGACGATTCCGTGGAGATCTTCGCCGGTGGGGTCGATCACCGTCGCGGAGCGCCCGATGTCGAACAAGCGGCGCTCGAGCGCATAGGCCAGAGCCCAGCGCCCCGAGCCGGGCAGCCCGGTGAGCCAGAGGGTAGCGCCGGCTTGACCCATGCGGTCGTAGCGTTCGCGCGGGGAGACCTGAGTCTTGGGGCGGATGGCACTGCCGGCGCGGGCCTCCTTGAGGAGGTCGTCCAGGTCCTGGCGGTTGGCCTTCAGGTCGATCATGCCGGCCGCAACGGTGTTGTTGGTGGCCGAGTCGATGAGGATGAAGGAACCCGTGGCCCGGTTGTCGGCGTAGTTGTCGACGTAGAGCGCGTGGGTGCAGGCCAGGGTGACATGGCCGATATCGTTGAGGCCGAGGGTGGTGGCCTCGACCTGGCTGAGGTCGTCCATATCGGTGCGCCAGTGGAGGCACTCGACCTGGGCGCGCACAGTCTGGGTGGTGTGCTTGAGCAGGTAGGTCTTCTTGCTGTCGAGCTCGTCTTCGCTCATCCAGACCAGGTGGGCCTGGATCTCGCGGAGGACCATCGGCAGGTTGTTCTTGAGGACCAGCATATCGCCACGGCTGGAGTCGATCTCGTCCTCGAGTCGGATGGTGATCGACTGGGGAACCGAGGCCTCGCCGATGGGGTCGCCCGCGAAGTCGACAGACTTGACGCGGCTGGTCTTGCCAGATGGCAGCGAGATGACCTCGTCTCCGTCGCGGACGGTGCCGCTGGAGATCTGCCCGGAGAACCCGCGATAGTCCAGATTTGGACGGCAGACGTTCTGGATGGGGAACCGGAAATCGTCGTAGTTGAAGTCGCTGGTGACCGGAACCTCTTCGAGGTAGGCGAGGATATTCGGGCCGTCGAACCAGGCCGTGCGCTCGCTATTCGACACGACATTGTCGCCCTTGAGCGCGCTGATCGGGAAGAAGGTGACGCTGACGAAGTCGAGCCCCTTGGCGAACTCGGCGAAGTCGGCGCGGATGGCCTCGAAGGTGGCCTGGTCGAAGTCCACCAGATCCATCTTGTTGACGCACACAGCGAGGTGGGGGATGCGGAGCAGGTTCGCGATGAAGGCGTGGCGACGGGACTGCTGGAGCACTCCCAGCCGTGCATCGATGAGGATGATGCCCACATCTGCGGTGCTCGCACCGGTGACCATATTGCGCGTGTACTGCACATGGCCGGGGGTGTCCGCGATGATGAACTTGCGCTTGTCTGTGGAGAAGTAGCGGTAGGCGACATCGATGGTGATGCCCTGCTCCCGCTCTGCCCGCAGGCCATCGGTGAGGAGGGAGAAGTCGATATCCTCACCTTCGATGTTGGAGGCCTCGCGCACGGCGGCCATCTGGTCTTCGTAGACCATTCCGGTGTCGTGGAGCATGCGCCCGATGAGGGTGGACTTGCCGTCGTCTACCGAGCCCACCGCCACGAAACGGAGCAGCTCTTTCTGCTCGTACTTGGAGAGGTAGGCGTCGATGTCGGAGCGGATGAGGTCGGCGTCGGTTCCCATGTCTAGAAGTACCCCTCGCGCTTCTTGCGCTCCATGGATCCGTCCTCATCGAAGTCGATGAGGCGTCCTTGCCGTTCGCTGAAAGTAGTGGTGAGCATCTCTTGGATGACATCGGTCACGGTGTCTGCCATGGACTCGACCGCGCCCGAGAGCGGGTAGCAACCCAGGGTGCGGAAGCGGATGGACCGCATCTCGGGCTCTTCGCCGGGCTCGAGGCGCATGCGCTCGTCGTCGACCATGATCATGGTGCCATTGCGCCACACGATGGGGCGGGGCTTGGCCAGGTAGAGCGGGACGATTGGGATCTGTTCGCGCTCGACGTAGAGCCACACATCGAGCTCGGTCCAGTTGGACAGGGGGAACACGCGGACGCTCTCGCCCGGGCGGGTGCGGGTGTTGTAGGTATTCCACAGCTCGGGGCGCTGGTTCTTGGGGTCCCACTGGTGGAACTGGTCGCGGAAGGAGAAGATGCGCTCCTTGGCGCGAGAGCGCTCCTCGTCCCGGCGTGCCCCACCGAAGGCGCAGTTGAATTTGTACTTGTCGAGGGCCTGCTTGAGGCCCTGGGTCTTCATCACGCCGGTGTAGTGGTTGGAGCCGTAGTCGAAGGGGTTCATGCCCTGGGAGCGACCCTCTTCATTGGTGTGCACGATGAGGTCGATGCCGTGGTCCTTCGCGAACTGGTCGCGGAAGGCGATCATATCCTTGAACTTCCAGGTGGTGTCGACGTGCATGAACGGAAAGGGTGGTTTTCCTGGAGCAAAAGCCTTCATGGCGAGGTGGGCCATGACGCCGGAGTCTTTGCCGATGGAGTACAGCATCACCGGGTTGTCGAACTCGGCCGCGGCTTCGCGGATGATGTGGATGCTCTCGGTCTCGAGCTCTTGGAGGTGGGTGAGTCTGTGGGTGAGCGAAGTCATGCCGCCGCCTTTTGGGAACCGCGTATCTATGCGTGCGAGCCGGTTTGCGCCACCCGGGTCAGCTTCGGAGCGTCCGGATCTTCTCGGGAACGTCGATGACGTTCCCGCGACGTTCCCGAGATTCTCGGGCGCGGCGCTCGATGGTTGCGGCGAGCCAGGAGATATGCTCCATGGGCTCGAGGTCCATGGGGACCGCGATCGGCTCGGCCCCTGCGACCTGAATGGAGATAGCGGTGTGCTCCCCGCTTACGACCCGCACCCGGCCGACGGCGGCCCAGTCGAGCACCTCGACCCGAGAGTCCGTGTGGATTTGGAGCTGGTTGGGGCCGAAGACGACCTGGCTGTGCTGAGGCTCGGGGGTGTGGGCCATGAACACGAAGGCGGCCATCGACATCCCTCCAATGAGCACGACGCTCGCGAGCCCTGTCCCGACGTAGAGGGCGAGGACCGTCCCGGCGAGTGCGAGAGCCCCAGCAGACTGCTGGTTCGGGGAGACCCCCATGATGCTCAACCGCGAGCGGGGCTGGCCGCTGACCCGGACGTGGAGTCCATCGAGATCGGTGTGGACTCGAAGCTGTGGAGGTGGGTCGGACAAGCGGTGTGTGCCTTGGGCTCATGAACACGGCCCCAGAGCCGCGAGGGTATGTCATTGTATCGAGGGAGGTGGACGATCTGGACGCTATTGCTGCTGGGCTCGGCTTGGTCGCAGGAGCTGAGAACGGAGACCTTTCTCCTCCAAGCGACGGGAACGGGCGTGTCCGATGGGCGGCTGCGCTTCGACTTCGACAACGAGTATGTAGACGCGGCGACCTTCTATATCGATGATGTGTCCCTGGTCTGCGGTGGGAGTGGAGAGCTCATCCTCAACGGCGACTTCGGGGAGGAAGAAGGCTGGCAGTGGTTTTCGAACGGACCCGGCAATCAGTACAATGTGGTCGACCAGGAAGCGGTCGTCGATCTGGTGGCCTATGGCGACAATATCCAGCTGTACCAGGCGGACCTGGAGCTGCCGGGAGCGGGAACCGAGTGCACGGCTAGCTTTTCGGTATGCAGCGACACCGGGCAGGATCTGCGACTCTACCTGATTCGGAATGTCTCTCCATTCGGGAACTACGGTCTGAGTGCGGTGATCGATGTACCGATCTGTGGAGGGGGCGACACGGACACGGACACGGACACGGATTCCGACACCGATACAGACGCGGACACCGACGCGGACGCGGACACCGACGCGGACGCGGACACCGACGCGGACGCCGACACCGATGCGGACGCGGACACCGATGCGGACACCGACGCGGACGCGGACACCGACGCGGACGCGGACACCGACGCGGACGCGGACACCGACGCGGACGCCGACACCGATGCGGACGCCGACACCGATGCGGACGCAGATTCCGACACGGAGACCGACGCAGACACCGGCATATTGAATCTCGACCGTCGGGTGACCGGGTGTGGTTGCGAGAGTTCCGTAGGCGGGGCGCGCTACGGGAGCTCCCTGATCGGCTTCAGCCGCCGCAGAGGCAATGCCCACAGCCGTGATCGAGATGGGCGATGAGAACCCGATTGGTGGTTGGGTCCCAAAGCAAGTAGGAAGATCCGGTCAGGAGCTTTTCGATGCTGCCTATTTTCTTGGGAATCGCAGCCGCGGCACCGGTCGAGGTCGGTGTGCTCGTGTGGTCCGATACCATCCCGGGCCAGGTCGCCATGAAGGAGGGGATCGAGGCGGAAGCGGCGCGCATCGATGGGACCGGGGAGGCGCTTCAGCTCGACCTCCAGGTCGCGGGTGATGGCCCCGCGGGGATCGAGCGGCAGGTCGAGCAGATGAAGACCATGATCGCCAAGCGGGTGGATGCGATCATCGTCCAGCCCACGGACAACGCGGCCCTCTCGGGGGCGCTGCAGGCTGCCAACAAGGCGGGAATTCCCGTGGTCGCCTACGATCAGTACATCCGAGATGGCAAGCTCGCCGCCTACATCACGTCGGACAATCGGCAGGCCGGGTGGATGGATGGGGAGTATGTGGCCGCCCAGTTTCCCGATGAGCAGGCCATAAAGCTGGTTCTGGTGGAGTACCCCCATGTGTCCTCGACCATCGAACGCCTCGATGGCTTCCTCGACGCGCTCAAGAAGAGCGAGCAGCGCTTCGAGGTGGTCGGGACCTACAAGGGCGTAGACCCCGCGTCGGGGGCGGCCGCGGCCCGGTCCATACTTCGCGAGCATCCCAGTCGAGGTTCGATCGATGTGGTGTTCACGGTGAACGATGGGGGCGGGCTCGCCGTGGTCGACGCGCTGGCGGCTGCGGGAAGGACCGAGATCCGGGTCGCGACCGTCGATGGCGACCCCGAGAGCGTCCGCAATATCCGGGCCGGCCGGGTCACCGTGATCGACTCCGCTCAGTTCTGCGGGCAGCTCGGCCGGGTCGCGATGCGAACGACCTGGGATGTGCTTCACGGCAAGCAGGTCCCTCCCCGTCTGCTGATCCCGACCTTCCCGATCACGGCCGAGACCGTCGACCGGTACGGAGGATGGAGCGCGGAGCTGCCGGGAGCTTTCGAGCTTCCGTGGCCCAGCCGGTTCTCTTCCTGGACTCCCCAGAACCGAACGGCTCCCTTTGTTCCGTAGCGCTCCCGGCCAGCGACTCGATCGCTCCCTCGCTGCGACCTTCGGCACCATCACCGGTGTGCTCCTGGTGGTGCTCGGCATGACCGCCGCTATGAGCACGGCCTATTCCTTTCAGCGAGAGCGTGCCTCCTTCGTGTCGGCTGTCGCCAACACGCTGGCCGAATCGACCGAGAGTGTGGGCTTTTCGGGGAAGTACCACACCCGGCGACTGTTCGAGAATCTGGTCGCGGAGAACGAGGCGCTGGTCTTCGTCAGCCTGATGGGGCCAGATGGGTTCTATGTCGCTCACAGCGACCCCGAGCGGAACGGGAGCGAAGTCCCGCCAGAGGCCCACCTGTTGAGCCTTGAGCAGATCGCGGCTGGAGAGCAGGCTACGCGGGCTGTCTGGGTGGACGGAGTGAAGACCTCCGAGGTCCATATCCCCATCCGGGGGGGCTTTGGTGACGCGCTGCTTGGGGTGTTGGTGGTGGGCGTGCACACCCCCACCTGGTGGCAGCGGCTCGTGCCGACCGCGGGACCCATCCTGCTGGCGACCGCGGGGCTCCTGGCTCTGGCGGTGCCGGTTTTTCTGAGGCTGAGTCGGCAATATGCCGCGCCAATCACCCGCCAGGCGCTGCAGCTCGACGCCCTCATCTCCCACGCGCCGCTGTATATCGCCCTACGGGATGGAGACGATCGACTGCTCATGGAGAGCGATCTGCTCAAGCAGCTTCGGGAGCGCTCGACCGCCAACGACCGGGCGGTGCGCTCATTGCTTCGGGACATCCCGGTGGGTGGAGGCGGGATCACCGAGGAGAGGCTCACGCTCGACGAGGAGGAGCGGGTCCTGCTGTCGATTCAATACGCCATCGCGCTCCCGGGGGGCCCGGTAGAGCACCTGTGGATCGCCTCGGACACCACCCTTCTGCGTCGGGCGAGCGCCGAGCGGGATCGCTTTGCATCCATCGTCGCAGCCAGTCCCCAGGCCATCGCGTTGGCCTCAAAAGATGGGGTGATCGAGGTGGTAAACCCGGCGTTCAGGAGCGTCTTGGGTGGGCGGGGTTCCGATATTCCCGGTCTTGGGCTGTGGGGGCTCCTGGAGGGCGCGGGGACCGCCCAGCTGGCCGAGATCCGAGAGGCGCTACTTGGCGGGGTGGAGTGGAGAGGCGTGCTCCAGCTTCGGGGCGAGGAAGACGAGCTCGCCCCGTTTCGGGTAGCGCTCGCGCCGACGGATGAGGGTGGGGTCGCTTTCACGGCCCGGAATGTGTCGAGGGAGCTCGCCACCCAGGAGCAGCTCCAGCACTCCCAGAAGATGGAGGCGGTCGGGCGTCTGGCCGGAGGGGTCGCCCATGACTTCAACAACCTCCTCACGGTGATCCTCATGGCGGTGGAGTTGCTTCGGCAGCACAGCCCCGATGACGAAGGCTTCCAGGAGGATGTTCTGACGGTGCTTCGGGCCGCTGAGAGGGGCAAGGATCTCACAGCCCAGTTGCTTTCTTTTGGGAGCCGGCGTGCTCGTGAGCCCGTGCTGCTGCGGGTTGGCGAGCTGGTGGAAGAGACCGTGGGCATGTTGCGGACCGTGATGGGTCCGAGTGGGGAGATCCGCTCCGATGTGGAGGACGCGCTGTGGCCGGTGTTCGCGGATCGGGGCCAGCTGCTGCAGGTGCTGATGAACCTCGGCTTCAATGCCAAGGATGCGGTCAAAGATGTGGGCTGTGTGCAGATCGGGGCCCGCAATCGTCCGAGCGGCGAGACCGAGGGCGTGGGAGTGGACGAGGTGGAGGTCTACGTCTCCGACGATGGAGAGGGAATTCCACCGCACCTGCTCTCGCGGATCTGTGAGCCCTTCTTCACGACCAAGCCGGTCGGAGAGGGGAGCGGGCTGGGGCTCTCGATCGTGCACGGAATTCTCGAGCAGAACGGGGGTCGGCTGGAGATCGACAGTGAGGTAGGGGCGGGCACGACGATGCACATCTTCCTGCCGCGTGCCCGCGGGGAGATCGAGAGGGACGGGGGCCTCGGCCTCATCACCGGATCGGGTGAGCGTCTATTGGTCGTGGACGACGAGCCGGATGTGTGCTTGGTGGTCGCACGGACGCTTCGGGGGGCGGGCTACACGGTGGAGTCCTTCACTTCTCCAACCGAGGTGCTCTCCCGGCTTGATCGGGAACCCAAGCCCCAGGTCGTGCTGACCGATCTGGCCATGCCCGGGCTCTCCGGGATCGAGCTCGGCGAGCGGATAGTCGCGCACCATCCCGGAGTGCGAGTCGTGTATATGTCGGGCTATGGGGCGGAGTATCCAGAGGTAGAAGGGCAGCCCTTTGTCGCCAAGCCGCCCGCCCCTTCGGAGCTGCTGAGGATGATTCGCAAGGTCCTGGACAGCGAGACCCCATGACGCTGCGCCATTCCCACGCGTATGATGACGCTCCGTGGTGGAGGGCGAGATGCGGGAGGTCCTGGAGAGGCTCCTTGATGGACAGGATCTAAGCGATCCCGAGGTGGCGATCCTGCTCGATGGGCTCACCGACCCCGACGAGCTGGATGTCTGCAAAGGGGCAGCCCTCGCGGCGCTCCGGGTCAAGGGCGAGACGGCGGCCGAGGTTCGCGCTCTGGCGATGGGCCTGCGGGATCGGGCGGTTCCCTTCGTCACCGACTACGGCGGCGCTCTGGTGGACACCTGTGGCACCGGTGGCGATGGCTCCAACAGCATCAACCTCAGCACCGCGGCGGCGCTGGTGGTGGCGGCGATGGGGCACCATGTGGTGAAGCATGGCAACCGCAGTGTGTCGTCGCGTAGCGGCAGCGCGGATGTGCTCGAGGCGCTCGGAATCGCGCTCCCAGAAGGGCCGCGCGCCGCGGCTGGGCTGCTCGAGAGCACGGGCTTCACATTTCTGTTCGCGCCGCGCTTTCACCCGGCCACGGCAGGGGTGATGCCCGTGCGCCGCGCTCTCGGAACCCGGACCGTGTTCAACCTGCTCGGGCCGCTCACCAACCCGGCCCGGCCCCGGTATCAGGTCGTGGGCGCGTACAGCGCCGAGGCCGCAGCGCTGATGGCCGACGCGCTCGCGGGCATGGCAGTGGGCCGGGCATTCGTGGTCCACGGGGCCGAAGGGTGGGACGAAGCCACGCCGCTGGGCCCGTTCCAGCTATGGGATGTGCGGCCGGGTCAGGGGGTTCGATACCGAGAGCTCGATCCCGCTCGGGCCTATGGGATCCCCCGCTGCACTGCGGAGGATCTGCGCGGAGGGGATGCCGACTTCAACGCCCACGCGCTCCGCCGGGTGTTCTCGGGCGACAAGGGGCCCCATCGCGACGCGATCGCTCTGTCCGCCGCTCTGGTGCTCGAGGTGCTTGGGGTCGCGGTCGAGCGCGAGGCCATCGCCAAGGTCGAGGCGGCCCTGGACAATGGGCTCGTCCTGGCTTTGCTCGCCAAGCTCCAGGCCCACAAATGAAGCCCGAGCAGCTCCGCGGGGGTCTGCTCGGCCTGCTCATCGGTGACGCGCTCGGGGTCCCGTACGAGTTCCATGTGCCGGAGAATATTCCGCCCCTCGACCAGATCGAGCTCGAGCCGCCGGCGGGATTCAACCGGTCCCATCGACATACACCGCCGGGCACCTGGTCCGACGATGGGGCCCAGGCCCTGTGTCTGCTGGCGAGCTTGCTCGACTGTGGTCGACTCGACCTCGAAGACCTGGCGGGGCGCTTCAAGCGCTGGGCAGACGAGGGCTACCTCGCGGTGGATGGGCGGATGTTCGACATCGGCAACCAGACCACGGCCGCGGTCGCTCGCATCGGCAGGCTGCCCGCGCTTCAGTGCGGCGGGAGTGGGGAGTGGGACAATGGCAATGGCTCGCTGATGCGGGTCCTGCCCCTGGCGCTCTGGCACCGTGGCACCGACGCCGAGCTCGTCTCCGATGCCCGGGACCAGTCGCGCATCACCCACGCCCACCCGCGCTCTACGGTGGCCTGCGCCCTGTACTGCCTATGGGCACGCAGGCTCGCGGCGGGCGCCGGGCTGGCCGAAGCGGTCGAAGCGGTGCGTCCCCACCTGACCCAGGCCGAGCGCGCAGAGCTCCCGCTGTACACGGGCTTATTTCAGCCCACCGGCTCGGGCTATGTGCTCGATGCCTTCCACTCCGCCAAGGCCGCGCTCCAGCACCCGACCTACGAACGGGTGGTGCGCGAGGCCATCGCCTTCGGCCTGGACACGGACACCACGGCCTGCATCGCGGGGGGCCTGGCCGGGCTCCGGGGCGGCGACGGGTCGATTCCCATTCGGTGGAAGCGGGCTCTTCGGGGCCAGTCGCTGCTCCAGCCCTTGCTCGATGGGCTCCTGGCCCACTGGGAGGCCTAGATGGATTTTCTGGCCGAGATGGCCGCCGGTAGCCGGCAGCGGGCGGAGGGCCTCGATATCGACGCGCTCCGGGCGATACCGGCCCGCCCGGGCACCCTGCACATACCGGGCTTCACCCTCATCGCCGAGCTCAAGTTCCGAGCCCCGTCATCGGGCAAGCTCGCCGCGCCGGTCGATGTGGCCGAGCGGGCGCGTGCCTATGTCCAAGCGGGGGCCGCGGCGATCAGCGTGCTCACCGAGCCCAGCCGCTTCGACGGCTCGCTGAAGTATCTGGCCGAGGTCAGCGCGCTGCCCGGGGCGCTCACCATGCGCAAGGACTTCCTGGTCCACCCCGCACAGGTGTGGGAGGCCCGTGCTCATGGCGCTTCGGGGGTTCTGCTCATCGCCCGGATGCTCGATGAAGCCACCCTGGTCGCCATGCTCGACGCCGCCGCCGAGGCCGGGCTCTTCGTGCTGCTCGAGGCCTTCGATGCCGCGGATCTGGCGCGCTGCCAGGTCGACTGGTCCGGCGCACAGCCCCTGCTCATCGGGGTCAACTGCCGCGACCTGCGCACGCTCCAGGTGGAGCCGGGGCGCTTCGAGGCGCTCGCGGCGCATCTGCCACCGGGTCGGGTGTGCATCGCCGAGAGCGGTCTGCAAAGCGCCGAGGATGCCGGGCGGGTGGCCGAGCTGGGCTATCGCGGGGCGTTGGTGGGGAGCGCGCTGATGCGGTCAGAAGACCCCGTGCGAATGGCCCAGCAGATGATCTTTACTGGAGGACGTCGATGAGGGTCAAGATCTGTGGGTTGCGCACCACCGAAGAGGTCGAGGCGGCAGTGAGCGCGGGGGCCACGGCGGTGGGCTTCGTCTTCTCTCCCTCGGTGCGACAGCTCAGCGTCGAGCAGGCCCGACCGCTGATCGAGGCCGTTCCACACGGCGTAGAAGCGATCGCGGTCTTCGAGCGCGCCGATGATCCCGGGCTGCTCCAGGCCGTGCTCGATCTGGGGGTGGACGGGGTCCAGGCCGTCGAAGAGCCTCCGGGGCTGAGCAAGGCGGGGGTGTTCTTCCTCCGATCGGTCCACGACGGGCCTGATCTGGCGGGGCGTCTGGGCGAGCCCGATGTGGGCACCATCCTCTCGGGTTCTCTGCGCGGCTGCGTGCTGGTGGATTCCGCCGCCGGCGGCGGGTCGGGTCGGGTCGCCAACTGGGAGCGCATCGAGCTCGAGGCGGCGGGGCATCCGATTGTGCTGGCGGGGGGCCTCACTCCGGAGAATGTGGCGGCGGCGATCGAGATCGTGCGCCCGATCGGGGTAGATGTGTCCAGCGGTGTCGAGAGCATGCCGGGCCACAAGGATGCGGCTCGGATCCACGCCTTCGTGAAGGCCGCGAGAGGAGAGTGATGTCGAGTCCAGAAGTGGGTGGAACCCCCGATGCCCGCGGGCGTTTTGGGGAGTTCGGTGGTCGGTATGTGCCCGAGACCTTGATGGGGGCCCTGCTCCGGCTGGAGTCCGAGGCCCAGGACGCGCTCTCCGATGGGGACTTCCTCTCCACCCTCGATGGAGAGCTACGCACCTGGGTCGGGCGTAGCAGCGCGCTCACCTACGCACCGCGGCTCTCCGAGCGCTGGGGCGTCGAGGTGTGGCTCAAGCGCGAGGACCTCAACCACACCGGGGCCCACAAGATCAACAACGCCCTGGGCCAGGCCCTGCTCGCCAAGCGCATGGGCGCGACCCGGGTGGTGGCCGAGACCGGCGCCGGTCAGCACGGGGTCGCCTCTGCGGCGGCCTGCGCTCGGCTCGGGCTCGACTGCCGCGTGTATATGGGCGCGGTGGATATCGAGCGCCAGGCCCCCAATGTCGCCCGGATGAAGCTGTTCGGGGCCGAGGTCGTGCCGGTCACCGCCGGGGATGCCACCCTGCGCGCCGCCATCGACGAGGCCATGCGGGACTGGGTCACCGACCCCCTCGACACCTTCTATCTGCTCGGCAGCGCGGTGGGGCCCCACCCCTATCCGTGGCTGGTCCGCGAGCTGCAGAGCGTCATCGGGCGCGAGGCCCGGCAGCAGATCCTCGAAGCGACCGGCGCGCTGCCCGATGTGGTCGTCGCCTGTGTGGGCGGGGGCAGCAACGCCATCGGCGCCTTCTACCCCTTTGTCGGCGACACCGAGGTCGAGCTGCTGGGCATCGAAGCCGGGGGCAGTGGCTCGGGGCTGGGAGAGCACGCGGCCACCATGGTCTACGGCCGGCCTGGGGTGCTTCATGGCACCTTCAGCATGCTGCTCCAGGACAAGCATGGCCAGATCCGCGAGACCCACAGCGTGTCGGCTGGGCTGGACTACCCCGGCGTCGGTCCGGAGCACTCCCACCTCGCCGCCACCGGCCGCGCCACCTACCGGGCCGCGTCGGATTCCGAGGCCCTCGACGCCTTGCAGGAGCTCGCTCATACCGAGGGCATCCTCTGCGCGGTCGAGACCGCCCATGCGTTCGCGGGGGCTCGGGACTGGGCCCAGAACCACCCTGGAGAGACCGTGTTGATCTGCGTATCGGGCCGGGGAGACAAAGACCTCGGCATCCTCGCCACCGCGGGGGTGCTGAAGTGAGCGCCGACCAGCTGGCTGCAGCCATCGCCCAGCCCAAGCGGGGCCATGCCATCGCGCTCATGCCCTACCTCACCGCCGGATACCCCGACATGGACGGCTTCTCCGAGCTGCTCCACCGCGTGGGCCAGGTCGCGGATGCCATCGAGCTCGGGGTGCCCTTCACCGACCCGATGGCCGATGGGGCCACGATCCAACAGACATCCCGAGTCGCCCTCGAGGCCGGGGTCACCCTCCCGTGGATCCTCGAGACCGCCCGGAACACCGAGATCGACGCGGCCGTGGTGCTGATGAGCTACTTCAACCCGCTGCTGGCCTATGGCTTGGAGCGCTTGGTCGCGGATGCGGCGGATGCGGGGATCAGCGGCTTCATCGTCCCGGACCTGCCCCTCGAAGAGGGCGGCCCCTTTCGCGAGCTGTGCGAGGCGCGGGGCCTGGCCTTGGTGCAGCTCGTCACCCCGGTCACCGAACCCACGCGGCTGAAGCGGGTGTGCGATGCCTCGGCGGGCTTTGTGTACGCCGTCACGGTCACCGGCGTGACCGGCACCGCGGCCGACCCCGAGGCGCTGTCGAAGTACCTGGCTGGGTTGCGGCAGGTCACCGATCTCCCGGTGTGTGCGGGCTTTGGCATCGCGACCCGGGCCGATGTGGAGCGCCTGGTTGGCCAGGCCAGCGGGGCGATTGTGGGCACGGCGATGCTCAACGCGCTCCGGGATGGGGTCGACGCGGTGGAGTTCTTGCAGGGGCTGCGGGGAGAGTAGCGATCCCACACAGCGCGAGCCGCCCGGGCGGGTCCTCTTCGGCGCGCATGCCGGCGGCGTAGAGCTTCTCGAGGTTGTTGCAGGCGGCGAGGTGGCCGCCGTCGCAGGCCTGGATGTAGTAGGCGACCGCTCCGGGGGGGTTGGGCTCGCTGCCGTCGATGCTGAGGTGGCTGAGCAGGCCGAGGCTATTGCACCCGCCGAGGAAGCCGCCATCACAGGCTTTTTTGTAGTAGCTACGTCCAGCCAGTTCCAATAGAGCGGTTCGCCGGTAGGATAAGTCACCCACCTCCAACTCCAATTCGACGAAAACCCGCCTCCGTGGCCATCATCCGGCCCAGCCAATGCCGGGGTGATCATTGCCAGAAGTATCGACATCGGGCGCTCCTAGCGGTCGGCGGACGGGTTGGAGACGCCACGGACGAAATTCTTGGTCTCATCAAACAAGGTTGGGCCAGGCAAAGCGTCTTCTGGTGGGGGCCCGGCAAGCGCGCGAATCACTTCTGGTGACGCGTCCGCGGGAACGGAGACACTGGGGGGGCGAGCGCCCCCCTCCACAGGGCCGCCTCGCACGAACACCATGTCCCCATTCGGATGGACCTTTGCAGGGCCGCCGGGAGTGGCGTAGGTCCGTCCCCATAGATCCGCCTGCATAGAAGAAAGGCCCTTGGCAGTAGTATAGAAGCCGCTTTCATCTGGGCCTTTCACGAAGAGTATTCCTTCCCCGTCCAGATCGGAGACGCCACGGAATCGGATCACGGCGGGCGGGCTCCCCTTGAACGCTTCGACTACTTCGAAGTTCGCCCAGTGGCGCTGCGACGCTGGATAAGTCTGCCCATCGATTACCCGAGCCGGTATCTCTTCACTACCGGCGCTCGTGAACCTCACAACTGCCACCACATCGGCACTGTTCACAACTTCCGTGATGTTGACCGTGGGGGGCGTTGAGGCGCCAGTAGCCACCAGCGCTGGGTGCGTCGGTGTGGAGCCCAATGCCGTTATCAGAGTGAGTGTCGATAGCATGTTCAGAGCGGTCCGTCGTTCAAGGTCGTTGGTGCAAATCGTCCGAGAACATTGGTGTGAAGGTCGGAACGTGTCAAGAACTGAGATACCGTTTCTCGGAATACAGTGACTCATCACCGTCTCGATCGACGCCACCGAATCGACGGCCTCCAACCCTCCGGCGCACCTACAGCTTGGGTGCCCGCTTGCAGGCCTCCTCGACCCCCCGTGCGCAGGCCGTGCCGTACAGCTCCCGCGCTCTCTCCTTGTCGCGGTCGACGCCGATGCCCTTCCAGTGGGCATCTCCGAGAGCTTTGCAGGACCGGGCCTGGCGGGCCTGGCAGCCCTTGGCGTGGAGCCGGGCCGAGCGCACGGCGTCGTAGTGTTCGCCCTTGCTGCCGAAGGCGTCGCCCAGGGCGGTGCAGGCTTCGCCGATGCCCGACTCACAGGCATCGCGGAGCAGGTCCCGGCCGCGGTCGAAGTCCTCGAGGAGCACGCTCTTTCCGAGCATGGCGCAGGAATAGGGGTCCTCGAGCTCGCAGCCGCGCTCCCGCAGGGTCTTGGCGCGGGCCACATCGACCGCGTCCCCCATGATCGGGTCTTCGACCAGATCTGCGGCGTTGGCGCAGGCCACCGCGACGCCGCGCTCACAGCCGACCTCCCACAGCGCGAGCCGCCCGGGCGGGTCCTCTTCGGCGCGCATGCCGGCGGCGTAGAGCTTCTCGAGGTTGTTGCAGGCGGCGAGGTGGCCGCCGTCGCAGGCCTGGATGTAGTAGGCGACCGCTGCGGGGGGGTTGGGCTCGCTGCCGTCGATGCTGAGGTGGCTGAGCAGGCCGAGGCTATTGCACCCGCCGAGGAAGCCGCCATCACAGGCTTTTTTGTAGTAGGTGCGGGCCTTGTCGAGGTTGCGATCGACCCCGAAGCCCCCGTGGTAGAGGGCGCCCAGCCGACGGCAGGCAGCGAGCTCTCCGACCTGGCAGGCGGTCTGGTGCAGGGAGAGGGCCAGCGCCTCGTCGCGCTCGACCCCGACCCCGAGCTGGTAGAGGGCGCCCCGCTCGACGCAGCCCCGCTCCACCCCCGCGTCGCAGGCCATGGCGAAGAATCGCTCGGCGTCGGCGGCCTCGTGGGCTTCCTGGTGGAAGATACCCGGTGTGATCTGGGCTTTGCTCCAGCCGACGAGCAGGCAGGAGACGGGGTGGCCGGCCCCACAGCTCGCCTCGAGAGCCGCCCCCGCTCCGGCCAGGTCTTCGGACTTCCAGGGGCGGTCACAGGCCAGGGCCTCTCCGGCTTCGCAGGCCTTGGCATAGGCGGCATCGACGGCGGCGGCATCGGCGTGGATGCCGTCTTCGTGGAACTCGAGCACCAGGGCATCGCGGAAGGCATCGAGGCCGGGTCGCTCGGTGGGCTCGGCGAAGGCGAGGGAGAGCAGGGTGAGCATCATCGGACCTCTTCTTCCAGGGTGATCAGGGCTTGCTCATAGCAGGCGACCCATTGGGGCTGGACCGTTTCGTAGTAGTACTTGCGGAGCGGCCAGCCGGGCCCGTTGAGGAAGGTGGTGAGCTGCACACGGGTGCCTTCATCGGGGACCTCTGTGAGCAAGAACCGCGTCACGAAGCCCTTCTTCCCCTCGTGGTCGAGCTCGATCACCCGCTTGGGCCGGGGGATGGAGAGCTTGGCCGTGAGCCTTCGCTTGAAGGACTTGATCTGGTAGGTGACCCGAGCGGGCCCGAGGGGGTCGGTGTGTAGCCAGTCGACGGTGCACTCTGTGGGCAGGATCGCGGCGATGTCTTCGGTGCTGTCGAGCTTGTCGGCGATGGTGGCGGCGGGAGCGGGGAGGAGCCGCTCGGCGACGATATCGGCGTTGGCATCCGCCCAGGGGGAGGCGGCGAGAGCGGAGAGGCTGAGCAGGAGCATGGCCCGCAGCCTATCATCGCCGCGGCCTCATCGGCGGATCAGGCGAAGGGCGTTGGCGACCACCAGCAGCGAGGCGCCGATATCGGCGGCGACCGCGCCCCATAGGCTGGCGAGCCCGCCGAAGGTGAGCACGACGAACACGGCCTTGATGCCGAGGGCGAGCACGGTGTTGGCCCGGATGATGGACAGGGTGCTGCGGGAGTGGTCGATCAGCCAGGCGAGCTTGGACAGATCGTCCCCCATCAGGGCGATGTCGGCGGTCTCGATCGCGGCATCGGTGCCGGCGGCCCCCATGGCGATGCCGAGGGTGGCCCGGGCGAGTGCGGGGGCGTCGTTGACCCCATCCCCGATCATCGCGGTTGGACCGTACTCTCTCTCCAGGCGCTCGACCGCGGCGACCTTGTCCTCGGGGAGCAGCTCTGCGAGCACCTCGTCGACCCCCACCTCGGCCCCGATGGACTCGGCGGTGGCGCGGTTGTCGCCGGTGAGCATCGCGATCCGGGACACTCCGGCGCGCTTGAGGGCGGCGATGGCGTCGATGGACTCGGGGCGGATCGAGTCCGCCACGGCGATCAGCCCGTACACATCGGACCCGCTCCCCACGACGACCACGGATCGGCCGGTGGAGGCGAGGGCGGTGAGCCGCTCGCTCAGCTCGGGAGTCTCCAGACCTCGCTCGCTGAGCCACCGGTGGGAGCCCAGCCAGCAGTCGACCCCGGCGATCCGGCCCTCGATCCCCTTGCCATGGACCGCGACCACATCGGTGGCGCTGTCCCCATCGACCCCGAGCTCGGCGGCCCGGTCGAGGATGGCCCGGCCGAGGGGGTGGGTGGAGTGGGCCTCGAGGGCGGCTGCGTGGGCGAGCAGGGTGGACTCGGTGGTCGATCCCCAGGGTACGACCTCGGTGACCCGGGGCTGTCCATGGGTGAGGGTACCGGTCTTGTCCATGGCGACCACGGCGATCTGGCCGGGGAGCTCGGCGACCCTCCCCCCCTTGAGCAGGACCCCGTGGCGGGCGGAGGCGGCGAGGGAGGCGACGATGGCGACGGGGGTGGAGATGACCAGGGCGCAGGGGCAGCCGATGACCAGCAGGACGAGGGATCGGTAGGTCCATTCCGACCACTCTCCCCCGAAGAGCAGGGGGGGGAGGAGGGCGGTGAGGGCGGCGGCGACGAAGACGATGGGGGTGTAGTAGCGGGCGAAGCGCTCGACGAAGCGCTCGGACTGGGAGCGATTGGCCTGGCTGTCCGCGACCTGGTGCACGATACGGGCGAGGGTGGTCTCGCCGGCGAGGTGGGTGGAGACCACCTCGATGGAGCCCGAGCCGTTGATGGTACCGGCGAAGACGGTGTCGCCGACTTCTTTGTCGACGGGCATGGACTCCCCGGTGATCGGGGACTGATCCACCTCGGTGCGGCCGCTCTGGATGGCTCCATCGAGCCCGATCCGCTCGCCGGGGCGCACGATGAAGATACTCCCGACGGGGACCTCGGCGGGGGCGCGCTCGTGGATATCCCCATGGTCGCTGCGGACCCGAACCACATCGGGGGCGAGGCTCATCAGGGCGGCGACGGCCCGGCGGGCGCGGCCGATACTCCACGCCTCGAGGGCGAGGGAGAGGGCGAACAGGGCGGAGACGGTGGCGGCCTCGAACCACTCGCCGATGGTGACCGCGCCAGCGACGGCGATGGTCATCAGCAGGTTCATATCGGGCCGCAGGGAGCGGGCGGAGTACCAGGCCTTGGGGAGCACGACCCACAGGCCGGCGGCGATGGCGATGGCGTAGACGGCGCGGGCGATGAGGGGAACCGAGGCGGCCAGGCCGGCCCCTTCGGAGCCGATGGCCGCGCTGGGGCCTTCCAGGACGGCGTGGATGGTGAAGCCAGCGAGGGTGGCGCCGATACTGAGGACCACCAGCAGATCGCGCTGGGACCAGCCCCCGGGGGCGTCGATGGGTTCGTCGGACCAGGGCTCTGCGCGCATGCCGGTGGAGGCGACCGCGCGGATGAGCGCGTCGGAGTCGACGGGAACCCGGGGGATCATCCGGCCGTTGAGCACATCGAAGCTGAGCTGCTCGGGGGGGATGAGCTCGGCGAGGACCCGCTGGAGGATGGCGACCTCTTCGGCGCAGTCCATGCCGTGGATTCGGTAGGAAGGAAGGCTGGGGTCGGTGGGTCCGACGGCCTCGGCGACGGGCTGGGTGGACTCGCAGGAGGCCCCGCTGCAGCAGGAATCGCTCATGAGACAGCCTCGAGCTCGGCGGCGTGGCGCAGGGTGTCGTCGACGATGCACCCGATGTGGGCATCGTGGAGCTGGTAGGTGATGTGCTTGCCTTGGCGGGAGCTGATGACCAGCCGCGCCTCCCGCAGGTGGCGGAGGTGATGGGAGAGGGCGCTCTGCTCGACGGCGAGCTCGGAGCGCAGGGTGCAGACGTTGGCGGGCCCATCGCGATGGAGACGCGCGAGCACGGCCAGGCGCACGGGGTGGGCCATGCAGGCGAGCAGATCGACGGCGCGCTCGAGGGTCAGATCTGAGGGAGGGGACATCGAAGCCTCATATGATGAGTGCATCATATGATGGATCTTTCAACTGTCAATCTCGGCAGGCCTCAGTGGCCATGGCCTCCGGCGTCGTGCTTGGGCTTGGGCCGTGAGGACCAGTGAAGGTGACGGATCCGGTAGGTATCGTCGACCTGGTTGAGCACGAAGGTGACGGTGCCGATGCTGTCGATCTCGCGGTCGTCTTCGAGGACGATGTGGTACTCGATCGGCCAGGCGACGACGGCGAGGGTTCCGTCCTTGCTCTGCATGGGCTCGGGCTCGCCCAGGCTGGTCTGGAAGTTCTTGATGGCCTCGAGCTCCGGCCCGAGGTGGTGTTCGCTGTACTGGGTCCAGCTCCCCTGGACGCCGCCGGATTCGTACAGCGAGGAGGTCTTGTCGAAGAGCTTGTCGGCGGCTTCAATATCCTTTGCGTCCATGGCGGTGAAGTAGGCGCGGGTGATCTCGATGGGATCGGGCGTCTTGGCGGCGGGCTTGCGGGCGACCGCGGTGGTGATGAGCAGGGTGTTCAGCAGGGCGATCAAGTTGGACTCCTCGTCAGGGGGGCAGACGTAGCACGAATCGCCTGATCGAGGGCGCTGTGGGCCCGCTCCCAGGAGGTGGCGGCCTGGGCATCGGTGGGCAGGGTGGCGGCCCAGTCGTCGAGGAGGACCTGGACCTCGGCCATCCAGCTCGAGGCGATGGCGCGGAGCTCGCGGAGGGTGGCGGCCTGGCCCGCGGCGTTGAGCCGAATGGTGGTGAGCAGGCCGTCGGCTTCGGTGGGCACGGGGAGCTTGGGCAGGCTGGCGAGGTGGGGGACCAGGGCGGGCTCGGCGGCGAGCTGGACGAGCTGGGAATCGGCGAGGCTGCTCAGGCCGGCGGAGAAGTCGGCGACCCGCTCGCCCACGGTCATGCGGCGGGTGCGCGCGGCCCACCGGTCGAGCCAGGCGCGCACGACGGGGCGGAGCGCGATGAGCTCTTCGAGGCGCTCCGGAGAGAGAGGTTGGGGCAGGGCCTCGAAGCGGCGGCGTACAGCGTGCAGGGCATCGAGGAGCTGCTGTTGCTGGCGGGGGGAGCGGGGGGCTCCGCGCAGATCGGGGCTGTCGCTTCGCAGATCGCCGGATCCGATGAAGAAGGGGTGCAGGGCTTGGGTGCCGCGCCGGACCCTCTCGAGCACCGCCTCGACCTCGTCGCCGAGCAGGTCGGCCCGGGAGAGGACGACGGCCAGCGGGGTACCGGGCAGCATGAGCAGCTCGACGACCTCGCGCTCGGTCCGGGTGAGGGGCTGCAGCCCATCGACGACCCACACGACGAGATCGGCGGTGTCGAAGCAGGGGCCGAGCTGATCGATGGCCCGGTCGCGGCCGTCGATCCCGGGGGTGTCGACCCAGATCTTGCGGCCCTGGGTCTGGGCGTCGATAGAGCGGGTGCTCCCGCCGAGCCCGACCGGATCGTCCCGTCCCAGCAGGCGGTTCCGCAGGGTGGTCTTGCCCGATGCGGTGCGCCCGACCAGGAGGATTCGGGTGCTGCGCTGGGCGCGCCACGCCTGGAGCTCCACGGGATCGACCCATGGGCGCACGGCCTCGATGACTTCGAAGGGTTCCACGCCCGCAGCTTAGCGGGGTTTGGTGAGTGGGTGCATTGGGGCGGTTGGAGACGGGGCCGGCCTGGGTGAGCATCCCATGGTGGAACACCCCAAACATGAGCGCGGCACGCCGCGTTCTCACCGCTGACCCCTGCGTCTCCCATACCCGGGTATGGTGAGGGCAAGCCGCGGAGGTATCTGGCACTCCCGCGACGCACTCTTCCTTCGGATCGGTATCGGGCTGGTCTGCTATGTGCCGGCAGCCCAAGCAGGCCGCCAGCACTACGAGAAGAGCGCACCGTCGGATCATGGCACAGTGGTGTACAGGAAGAGCGACGCATGGCCATCGTCTGGCAAGAGCAACTACACGAAGGTGTCGGACCAGGCGTTGCGGCTGGCGTTCGAGAGGGCAGACTCTCCGAACGACGACAGCCCGAACGACGGCACCCCGGGATATTTCGAAAGCTTCACTTGTTGCGGTTATTTCGTTTGAGGGCTACACTTCTGGAGCAGGAGGACATCATGCACGCCCTCGATCTCCCAAGTGAAGAGACCTCTCGAGCCGCTGGAGAGGCGGTTCGTTCCCTCTCATCCGCGATGCGAAACCGTCGGCCGACTCTGGTTGAGGTGGTGGCCGAAGGCGACGGCTCCACCAGAGCCACCGTCCCCCTTGAGGCGTTCGAGCTCCTCATGGACGTGCTGGCCCACCTGGCCAACGGCCACGGCGTCACCGTGATACCCCTGAAGGCCGAGCTCACCACCCAGCAGGCCGCCGACCTCCTCAACGTGTCCCGCCCGTTCCTCATCAAGCTCCTCGACAACGGCGACCTTCCCTTCCGCAAGGTCGGCACGCACAGGCGGGTGCTTCTGAAAGATGTTGCGACCTACAAGCAGCTTGACGATGCCCGACGGAAGGAAGCCGTTGATGCACTGGCGGCTGAAGCCCAAGAACTTGGGCTCGGCTACTGATCAGGAGCTTTCGTGGCCTTCACCGTCGTCTACGACGCCAACATCCTCTACCCGGCACCGCTGCGCGATCTGCTCGTGCGGCTGGGGATGACTGGCGTGGTTCGCGTGAAGTGGACCGAGCAGATCCTCGATGAGGTGTTCCGCAACATCCTCAAGGACCGACCCGACCTGTCCGAAGACCGGCTGGCTCGCACGCGAGCCCTGATGAACGCTGCCATCCGCGACGTGTTGGTCTACGGGTACGAGCCCTTAGTGGCAGCCCTGGAGCTACCCGACCCAGATGATCGTCACGTCCTCGCTGCTGCAATCCGCTGCGGAGCCCAGAGCATCATCACCCACAACCTCAAGGACTTCCCTGCCCAGAAACTGGAGCCGCTGGGCATCGAGGCAGTATCACCAGACGAGTTCGTCCTGGACCTTCTCGACCTGGCACCTGGAGCAGTAGTCGGCGTCTTGAAGGAACAGCAGGCGTCGTTGAAGACGCCGCCGATGTCGCTCGACGAGCTGTTGGACACGCTGGAGAACAACGGGCTGGTGCGATCGGTCGCCGAGGCCCGGGAGATGCTCCGAACATGAGGAGGGCAACACACCGAACACCCGGTACAGCAGCGCCGCCCACGTCTTGTAGTGGGAGCTCGCCGGTACTCCAGACGGCGTGAGTGCGGACTCGTCCTCTTGCGACACCATCTGCGTCGGCTCTGGGACCACTTCCGAGCGCCACGCATGCCTCCCTGCCAAGACCCCATGGTACAGCACCAGATGGGCTCCCGGGCCGAGCACATCCTCGAGCGTCATCGAGCGCCACTTCGCCGAGGTCCAGAAAGCCACCCTCAAGGCGGAGCACTGGAGGTGGTTGGCGACCGCCTCTTGGGTGATGTCCGCGCGCAAGCCGCGTCATCATCGTGCGTTGTACGAACGGGATCCGGGCCCGAAGACCCATCAGGACGGGCATGTGGGTAACTCGCCATCGATTCACACAAAGGAATCGGTGAAGGTGAAGACAGAAGGGAGAACCGATGTACCAAAGCCACCGAGACGACCGGACAAACGACGAAGATGACCGACACTGCGGATCGCGCCGGCGACGTGGAGAGATGGGGAAGGTGCTCCAGCTCCCCCTGCCTCTGCCGGCGCCACGACCCCGCCTCGATGACACCGACGAGAAGAGCTACGGGGACGTCGAGGTGTTCGACCTGGCCGAGTACCGGTGGCGAATGGGATGGGTGTAGGTGCTAAGGTCCAGATCCCCGGCTCCGCGTCGCCTGCCGGGAAATCCACAAACCGGCGACGACGGGGAGTCGAGGGATGATGCTGATGGCCATGGTGCTTGTTGGTTGCGGCGGAACGGGAGCCGCTGTCGACGGAGTGGATGGCGAGCGTGGGATCATGGGGCCCGAGGGTCCACCTGGTCCGGAGGGGCCTCCAGGCCCGGAAGGCCCGGCTGGGTCTGGGTCCAGCGTGCCGTACCACTGGGTGGACGAAGCGGGGGACGTTGCTTTCGCGGGTCCGTTCCTGACAACCTTCAACCAGCAGGGGGCGACCTGGCAAATAGACGCCCTCTCTGGCGACTTCATTTCTCTGACAGAGCCGACGATCTACTACGACGCCATTCAATGCACAGGAGCAGCGTATGTGGCCGTTTACGCCTTCAACACACCCATGCAGGTACTCGGGGAAGCGATGATGCTTCCGCCTGGGGCCCCTTGGATGGAGACCGGAACCGTCTCCATCGGTTCGTTCGACAGCCCGGTCTCCGGCTGCACCGCCGCAGGGTTCGGCGACACAAACCTCCAACGTGTCGCCCTTATGACGGATCTCATTCCAGCAGGCTCCCCTCCAGCGAGGACCTGGACCGGAGGGCTGCACACGGTCGAGGGCCCGCCATAGCTGCTTTTGCCAGACGATGGCCATGCGTCCGGAGCAGTGAAACCCCGAACAGATCAGGGTGCCGACTTCGGCGCACGAGGTCGCCGACATGGCACGAACATCATCACCGAAGAAGTACACCTCCGAGCAGCGCACCGCAGCAGTTGCGATGGCAGCCGACAATGGCCTCGCAGCCACCGGGCGGCGACTCGGCATCCCCAAGTCCACCATCGCCAACTGGGTCGCCGTCGCCAAGAGGGCCTCGGCCGTTGAGGCCGAACCCGAGAACACCGAGCCACAGGCCCCCACTGCACCAACCCGCTCCAAGACCCAGAAGCGCTACACCCCCTCACAGAAGGCCCAGATCCTCGAGTTCGCAGCGGAACACACCGTCACCCAGGCCACCAGAGAGTTCGACGTCAGCAAGTTCTCCATCTACAAGTGGCGAGAGCAGGTCCAGCGCGCCGCCGACGGTGAGGGGGATTCCCCGACCTCAGGCCCTGATCCCGCCGACATCGAGGCCCAACGCGACAAGGAGATCCTCGACGAATACAGCCGTAACCCCGGCCTCGGGCCCAGCCAGATCCGAAACCAGCTTCGTCGTGGATAGGGAATCCCATTGGGGTCAACCAGCGACCACCTGTCTCGCTGAGCAGGACGCCGCTGGTTGAGGGGCTGCCGGAGGCACTCGGACCCGGCAGGGATCCCGTCCAGAACGGCCCACTTTCGACCTCGTGGCCTTCGGCGCGCGCACCGGTGCACACCGACGGGCCTCCCACGCACGCGGCTCCAGCCACCGGACCACGGGCCTCCAGGCGGACCACGGGCCGACCGCTCCAGTCCCTCGAGAGCGGCTCGCCCGAGTGATTGGAGGTGCGCAATGAACCCGCTGTGGTTGGACGGGATCACGCGTTCGACGCTGACGTCGACGGAGCGGTGGGTGCTGGTCTGCTGGTTGCGCCACGCCGACGAGCGCGGGGTGGGTAGCCCCTCGACTTCACAGATCTCCGAGGAATCCGGATTTGGGGACAGGTCGGTACGGCGCGTTCTGAAGTCGTTGAGGTCTCGCCGAGTTCTGCGTGACCTTCATCGGGTCGGGCACGGCCGGTGGCGATGTCGAGGCGATGTTGGGCAGCTTCGCTAGCACGCGACTGTGGCTTGTGTCGGGCGCCAATCCGGACCGATGTTCTGCCCGCCTTGGACCACAAGTCTGCTGTCCCATCCGGAGCCACGACCGCCTGATGGAGACGGTGGCCGGTGAGCTGCAGCCTCCTCAGCCTCGCGTCTCATTCGGGGTCACGGGAGAAGTTCCAGTCCGGATGGCAGCCAAACCAAGTGAGGCGGGGATGATGGACATCAGTCACGCCGAGCCCGAGGGACGCGGACTGACCCAGAGGTCACGCGTACCGAACATACGGCCTCGAGTAGGGAATGGTACGACAGAAGTTCTCTCGTTGCTTTTGGGTTCGGACTGCGGGAGATGAGGGAATGGGCGGGTCGGCCCCTCAACCTACATCCCGGGAGGGCTGGTCTGAAGGAAGCCGTAGGTGTGGAACGGTCACGAACGAGCGTGAAACGCACTTACCCCGAGAATCTACCAGTCGATGAGCGGCAGCGTGTTGTCCACCTCCGCTCCCTGGCTGTCGGTCGTCCAGCTCCACAAGAGCTCGCCTCTGAAGTCGTCCCCGGAGGCTGTGGAGCGGAAATTGCCCTGGACCTTCGCTCCGGGGGCGGGCGGTGTCGCGTCGGTGGAGGCGCCGGATGAGAGGACCCCGCTGAGGATTCCGTCTTGGTCCAGACTGGCTTCTCCTTCCCAAGAAATACTTGTCAGCTGCTGGTCTTGCTCGAGGGTCAAGCTGCCCTCGATCGGGAACACATCGACGGGGAAGCCGGGGCAGCTGGATGCCCAGTCAGCAGGGACGTCTCGCAGCGTAGCGGGCCCGGTGGAGTCCAGGCTCATGGACACCCGGACCCCACTGGGATCGAGGGAGGCGATCGGCATGGAAGGGAGTAAACGCGCGGATGGGCCAGCGGGCTCGGAGATCGAGGCACAGGATTCGCCATCCCCTGGCCAGTTCTGCGAGCGATCGCAACCGTGGACGGCGATTCCAGCCCATAGCAGAAGAGCGTATCTCATCGTTGAAGCCCCAGTTGAGTTGTGTACCCATTCTTGGTGTCGCCTGGAATCTTGGCTCCGCCATTGTAGCAGTTGAACGCCATGCACCAATAGCCCCCCATCACCGAGCGACCGACTCCAACTCCACCAGCTCCCGAGCGAACACCTCGAGCACCTCGGCCCAGCGGGCCTCCCGCGAGGCTGCGTCGCGGATCGCGGCCTGGCGCTCGCGGATGGTCTGGTCGAGCAGGGCGCGTACATCGGCGGCCTCGGCTGCTGCTGCGGCGACCAGGGCGTCGCGGATGGGCTGGAGGTTCTCGGCGACCCTCGCTTCGATCTCCTCGCGGGAGGAATCGGCCTGGGAGACGAGCTTGCCCTGGAGGGTGCCGGCGAGCTTGTCGCGCAGACGCTTGAGCTGCTGGCCCCCGGTGAGGAAGAGCAGCACGGCGTCGCTGACCGCGTACAGCAGCAGGCCGGCCCAGCCGATGGGGCCGAGCAGCGCGCCAATACCGAGGATGGCGAGCCGAACCCCGAGTCGCCCGGCGGCCCCCTTCATGGCGCCCTCATAGCCCTCGGACCAGCCCGCTGCGACGGTGCCTGGAGAGAGCAGCACCGCTCCGACGGCGACGGAGAACCAGCGCTCGACGGGATCGACATCGCGCTGCTCGAGCTCGGGGGTGGGGAGGTCGAGGGCCCCGCCGGCGAAGTCGGTGACGATGCCCGCGGCGATATCGTCGAAGTCCTGAGCGTCGGCGGCGAGCTCGTTGCGGAGATCGGTGAGCGCCGCCTCGAGCTTGGGCTCGAGCCCGCTCTGCCAGTGGGCGATACGCCCCTCGAGCCAGGACTCGAGCTCGGTGCGGAGCCGGGACTCGACCCGTGCCCGCCCGCGCTCGGTGAGCAGATCGAGGCTGGCCAGCCCCCCCAGATCGAACTGGGCGACGGCATCGGGGAGGTCGAGCTCGGCCCGGGCCATCAGGTCGCGCAGGTCTTGCCAGATGACGGTCTTGGTGCGGCTGATGAAGTGGTCGACGGTTCGGCAGACCCGGGTCTGGATGCGCTCGAGCTCCACGAAGCGGGGCTCGAGATCGGCCTGGCGGGACCGGAGCTCGTCGACGCTGGTCTCGGCCGTGGCCCGATCGACCCGTGCCTGGCGTACCAGATCGTCGCGGATGCGCTGGGCGGTTCCGAGCAGATGGAGCAGCTGTGCCTGGCCGCGCTCGTCGATGAGGAAGCGCTCGAGGGAGTGCTCGAAGGCGGGCATTCCGGTGGAGGGGAGGCCCTGGAGCGCTCCCCGGGCGTTGACCGGAAAGAACCGCCCCTCGCCGAGCGGCCCCAAGACCTCTGCGGCTTCGGCCCGGATGCGGGCGAGCTCGGCCTCGGGATCGGCTGAGACATGGGGCAGCAGATCGACCATGGTGGTGGGGAAGAACAGGTTGGTGAGGCCGAGGGGGAGCAGGTCGCGGCGCAGGGTCTTGCGCTCGAGCTCGGTGAGGAAGCGGGTGGCGGAGAGGGTGAAGATGACGGCGTCGGCGTCGGGCAGGCTGGCGAGGGTCCGGGCGGTGCGGGTGGGGTCGTCGTCCAGGCCGGGGGTGTCGAGGAGCACCACGCCATGCTCGAGCAGGTCTAGAGGCCAGCGCACCACGGCGCGGTCGATATCCCCGAAGCGGTCGGAGACCTCGGCCCCGGCCTCGTCCTCGCTGCCGGTGCGGAGCTGGTAGGCCTCCAGGAAGGACTCGACGGTGTGGGGCTCGACGCGGCCATCGCGGAACCGGACCTCGACCCCGGGCTGATCGCCGTGCACGACCTCGGTGAGGATGGCGGTGCAGGGGTTGACCTTGACCGGGAGCACGGGGCGGCCGAGCAAGGCGTTGAGCAGGGTGGACTTGCCGGAGCTGAAGCAGCCGAGCAGGAGCACGACGAAGCGCCCCTCCCGGGCCCGGGTGGCGGCGAGCCGGAGCTGGGTACAGTGGCGCGGGTCGGCGAGCTCTCCGATGGTGTCGGCGAGGGTGTCGAGCACGGCGGCGGCGCGGTCCCGGCGCTGCACGAAGTCGTCGAGTACGGAGCTCATTGCAGGCCCTCCACCAGGACGCCATGGGCGGCGGTGAGCTCGTCGCGCTCGGCCAGCAGATCGGCGCGGCGCTTCTCGAGGTCGGAGCGGAGCGTGGCCTGGGCGGCGCGCTCGGCTTCTTCGCCCTCGTCGGCGAGCTCGCCGAGGTCTTCGGAGATCTGGTCGATCTGGTCCTGGAGCATGCGCTGGGCATCGGTGCCCATCTGCCGGAGCGCGGTCCGAGCGGTGGCGACGAGCTTGGCGCGGCTGGCCTCGTCGGTGTCCCCGGTGTGGAAGCTGGACCACACCACACCCCCAGCCAGGGCGACCAGGCCGGGGATCCACATGCCGAGGGCCAGCAGCGCAGCGGCCCCGCCGAAGGCCGCGGTGGTGCCGATGCGGCGGCCCCAGCGGGCCTCTCCCTTGACTGGGGCGGGCTGGAGCGCGGGGACGAGGAGCTCGGCGCGCACGACCTCCTCGATGTCGATATCGGCGAGCTCTTCGAGCACATCGCGCCGCCAGCGGGCGAGGCGGTCGCTCATCCAGCTCTCGACCACATGGGCGAGCCAGTGGGGCAGGGTGCGCCGAGCGGTGCTCACGTCGAGCTCGCGGATCTGCTGGGGCAGATCGGCCTCGAGCTCGCGGAGGAATTGCTGGAGATCGAGGTCGAGCTGCTGGGTCTGGCGCTTGATGACGGCGAGGGTGTGGGAAGCGATGCGCTGGCCGGCCCGCCGGGCTTCGGCAAGGGCCTCGTCTTCTTTGGCGAGCAGGGCATCGACCTCGGTGAGCCGGGCCTCGGTGGTGGCGAGGGCGTCGTCGATGCGCTCGGCGGCCTCGGTGAGCAGATAGGGCCCGACCTCGGCGCGGCGGGTACGGCCGGCCTGGGGCTGGGAGAGGCGGTCGAGCCAGGCTTCGACCTGGGTGTCGTGAAGCAGCGGCCAGGTGTCGGGCAGCAGCTCTTCGAGCCGGTCGAAGACCAGCTTGCGCTCGGCGGCGGGGTCGTCGGACATCTGCTCGAGGAGCTTGGCATCGGCGACGGTGACGGCGCGGGTAGCGGGGCCCCCGGCCTCTTCGAGGGCAGTCAGAGCGCTGCGCTCGGTGGTGCCGAGGGCGGCGGTCATGGGGGTGGCGAAGAGCAGGGCGTGGACCCCGAGCAGGCGGTCCTGAGAGCCGAGGGAGACCTGGGTCTGGCCCTCGAAGTCGAGGTGGATCGGCACCCACTCGACCCCGTCACGGGCGGGAAGCTGGCCGATGAAGCGGCGGCCGGCCTCGGGGTCGCGGGCGACGACCCCGACCCGCAGCGGACCGGAGAGATCGCGGCAGATGCGGCGCCACAGAAAGGCGCCGGCCAGGTCGCCCGCTGCCTCGAGTACCTGTTGAATCTTGCGTTCCATCAGCCCACCCCGAGCAGCTTATTGGTTCGAGTCGTCAGGTCTTCGTCGGACACGGCCCCGTCGGGGACCTCGGCGCCGATGGTGCGGGCGTACAGCGCGCTGTCGTGGAACAGCTCGAGGGCCTTGAGCCGCTTATGGGTCCAGGGCTTGGCGGACATCAGCTCGGCCCACTTGCCGGGCGAGCTGGACTCGCGGACCCGCTGGAGCTGGTCGAGATATTCCCGATGGGAGAGGCTGGGGTTGACCCCCATGGTGGCCTTGAGCAGGGCGGTACCGGCCGCGTCCATGTCGCGACAGCAGAGCAGCCCGGCCCGGTCGGCGGTCATCTCGGCGGCGCGATGCCAGTGGGAGAGCGCCAGTCGGAAGCCCAGAGAGAGCGGGGCCATGAACACCTCGAGCAGCGGGCCGACCGCGCGACGGGCGATGCTGCGCAGGCCGTTCTGGTCGACGACCATCGCGTACAGCGTGTTGGCCGTGACCTGGTGGGCGGCGATATCTCCGCAGAGCCGGCCGAGGTGGAACTGCTTCACCGAGGCGCTGGTCCCCGACAAGAAGTAGGTAGACAGGTAGAGGAAGGCCCGGCCATCGGTGCCAAAGGCCCCCTGGGTGCTCATCGGAGCCCCCGCGGCCACGGCTGGAGGTACGGCGATATGCAGCCGGCGGGCACAGTGCAGGAGCTCTTTGTAGGTGTCGGGGAGCGCTGTGGGACCGATGTAGACGCCGTCCTCGAGGCGATCGGCACGCTGGAGCGCGGTGATGGTGTCGAGCACATCTTCGAGCCGCTCGCGCACCCCGAGCTGATCGAGGGGTAGGTGGGCGGCGATCACCCACGGCGGGACCGCGTTGGATTCGTCGCGATGCCAGGTCGTCGCGAAGTCCGCGAGGGACACATAGGTGCTCATGGGGGGATCATCGCCACCAAAGAAGGGTTCGCCAAGCGGGGCTGATAATCTATGACCTCGGGGGGCCCACCAACCGGCCGGTGGGGCCGTGGATTCAGACCTGTTCGAGCTGCTTGCGGATCTCGTCGATCAGGATGCCCAGGCGCTGGGGCTTCCAGATCACCCGCGCACCGATGGCTTGTGCAGCGGCTTCCACTTCGGGGGTGGCCTTGCCGGTGTAGATCAGAGCCCGGACCTCGGGATGGTGAATTCGGACGGCGAGGCAGAGCTCGATGCCGCTGTGGGTGCGGAGATTGTGGTCGGTGAGCAGAAGATCGAGGGAGTCCAGGCTGCGCGCAATGCCCAGCGCCTCGTCCCAGTCGCTGGCCGTGTGCACGACGATGCCGGGCAGCTGGAGCTCGAACGCCTCTCTCAGGACGCGGATGAGGGCGGTCTCGTCGTCTACGATGAGCAGGGTCGCCACGGGTTGCCTCCGGACTGAGGACATAGCCCCGACAGCTCATCGGTCCACACACACCGCACTGTCACCGTCGTTGGAGCCCTTGCCCGCGGCCGTCCAGCCGGTCCAGGAGCTGGTCGACGATACGCAGGGTCAATCCCCATAGGCGTAGCCCGTCGAGGTCGACACAGGGCAGGGTCCAGGTCGAGCCGCCGTGCTCGAGCTGGAAGGTCGATCGGTGTGTTCCGATCAACAGGTCGTCGATCGGGTAGCGGTGGACGCTCGCCACCTCGTCCGCCTGGAGCGTGAACGGCCCGAGTGAATCCGCTCGGAAGACCCACGGTCGAACCACCTTGGTGGGCAGGCTGGACGGGGTGCGTACATCATCGAGGGGGCCCAGGGCCTGGGCGGGGAGCAGCTGTATGCCGACCTCCTCCCGGGTCTCCCGGATGGCTGCCTCCAGGAAGCTCTCCTTTGGATGGGCGTGGCCACCGGGCAGCCCCACATGGCCGCTCCACGGGTCGCCGGCCTTCTCGGCGCGGCGGATGAACAGGATCGCTCCAGAGGAGTCGACTACCAGAGCGACCCCAGCGCGACGGGCCCCGGTGGGGTCGAGCGGTTTGGTTGGAGCGCGCAGGGCGTCGAGCAGGCGAGTGGAGTCCATGACTCGAAATAGGCGCTGCGGCTGGTCGGTACCACATACGGGCGATATCGGACGTGGGTTCGACCCCCCGGAGCGGACTTGAGCAACACTGTCGAAGATGACCACGAAGACGCGCCCCGCGACTTCATGGGCAAGGTCGCGGACTTCGTGAAGTCCTGGGGGCCTGCGATCTTCGCCGTGCTCTTCATCCGCACATTCGTGTTCGAGCCCTTCCGGATCCCCTCGGGTTCGATGGTTCCCACACTGCAGATCGGCGATCATGTCGCGGTCAGCAAGTTCTCCTACGGGATCTGGGTGCCGGCCACCATCGTGGAGATCCCCTTCCTGGACAACCTCTGGGTCGTGCCGCGATTCGAGATCCTCCACCTCGGAGACCCCCAGCGCGGCGATATCATCGTGTTCCGCTACCCCAAGCAGGAATCGGTCAACTATATCAAGCGCGTGGTGGGGCTTCCCGGCGATCGCATCAAGGTCCGAGACAACAAGATCTACGTCAACGATGTGGAGATGACCCGGGAGTACCAGGGGCCCTACGATTTCGTAGACGCGTCCTGCCGGGCGATCGGCACCCGTCGCTATATCGAGGACCTCGAGGGCCTCAAGCACGAGGTCCTCACCAACAAAGGCCTCGGCTCCACTCTCCAGGATATGCGCGAGCTCGTCGTCCCCGAGGGAGAGGTGTTCATGATGGGAGACAACCGCGACTTCTCGGAGGATTCCCGGCGCTGGGGATTCGTCCGTGCGGACCAGATCAAGGGCAAGGCCCACCTCGTCTGGCTGTCTTGGAACGGCTGCGAAGGCGACTTCGGGGGTATCCGCTCGGAGCGGTTCTTCCGCAACCTGTACAGCCTCTGACTACTTCCCCTTCTTCTTCTCCTTCTTCTCCTGCTTCTCCTTGGCTTTTCGCCGGGACTCTGTGGCGGACATGAAGACGGGGTCGATGAGCTGGGCTGCCCAGCTGTCGTAGCGGCGCTGTAGAGAGGCCACGATGTCGGGCTGGGTGGCGCGCAGATCGGTGGTCTCTTCCGGGTCGGTGACCAGGTCGTAGAGCTCGACTGGCTCGCCCTTGCTGGAGAGGAGCTTGTAGGTCGCGTCGCGGATCGCCCAGCTCTGGCCCACCCGCCAGTACAGGGTGTTGTGGGGCCGCCCGGGCGCTGTACCCTTCACATGGGGGAGCAGATCGACACCGTCGAAGATCGGGGGGACCTCCGCTCCAGCGGCGACGAGGGAGGTGGCGGCGATATCCAGGGCGCTGACGGGTGGGTCGTAGACCGCTCCCGGTTCGAACTCGCCGGGCCAGCGGATGGCGAAGGGCACCCGCACACCGCCCTCGTAGATATTTCCCTTGCCGCCGCGGAGGGGAGAGTTGTCGCCTTGGTTCTGCCGGCCTGCACCGTTGTCGTTCAGGAAGAAGACCACGGTATCGTCGGCGAGCCCATATTCGTCGAGGGCATCGAGCACGACGCCGATGGAGCGATCGAGGGCCTGGGTCATGGCGGCGAGCTTGCGCCGCTTGCCGCTGAGGGCCGCGTCCTGGCCGTCCAGATCCTCGGACAAGGCCTCGAGGGGCATGTGGACGGCGCTGTAGGCCAGGTAGAGGAAGAAGGGCTGGTGGGCGTTCTCACCGATCCACCGGGCGGCGTCTTCGCCGAGCTCGTCGGTGAGGTACGGAAATTCCTCCTCCACATGGTCGGTGCCGCGCTTGATGGCCTGGGGGCCCTTCTCGGCCTGAGGGAAGTAGGAACGCTCGCCGCGGATGAAGCCGTAGAAGTAGTCGAACCCGCGCCGATTGGGCTGGAAGTGCCGGGCCCGGCCGAGGTGCCACTTGCCGATGGCTGCGGTCGTATAGCCCTGGGTCTTGAGGAGGTCTGCGAGGGTGTCGACCTGGATGGGGAGCCCGGCATTCGGCCCGCCGTTGAGGGGGGGATTGGACTCGTGCCCGAAGCGCTGCTGGTAGCGCCCGGAGAGCAGCCCAGCCCTGGACGGGCTGCAGATCGGGGCGGTGACATAGGCCTGGGAGAAGCGCACGCCCTCGCTGACGAGGGAATCGATCCGGGGCGTCTTGAAGTTCGGGGAGCCCTGAAAGCCGAAGTCCGCGAAGCCCGCGTCATCGACCAGCACCACCAGGATATTGGGAGGGGCATCGGGGGGACGGTCAGGTGGGGTCTGCTCGAGTCCAGTGTCGGGTTCTGGGGAGGACCAGTCGACATGGGACATCGCTCCGCCGAGGGCGGCGAGGCACAAGCCGAAGACCCCCGCTCCGATGAGGACCTTGTCGGTCGGAGTCATCCGCGGCGCTGCTGCTCGAGCTCGGCGAGGCGCTTGCTGGTGCGTCGGAGGTTGGCGGACAGCCGCAGCAGCATATTCCAGAGGATCTTCACCGCGAGCATGGGGTTGCCCTTGAGCATGGCGAAGAAGGCGTCGCGGGGGATGACCATGAGCTCGGTCTCGCCGGAGGCCACGGCGGAGGCGCTGCGGCTGGGCTCGTCGAGCATGGCCATCTCGCCGAAGTTGGAGCCCGGCCCCAGGGTGACGATCTTCTGGCCGTTCTGGATGATATCGACCGCACCGGCGATGAGCAGGTAGAGCTCGGTGCCTGGATGCCCCTGCTCGAAGATGATGGTGCTGTCGGGGAACTTGCGGGGGCGGGTGGCCTGGGCGACGGAGCGGAGCTCGCGCTCGTTGCAGTGGGCGAACAGCGGCATGGGAGCGAGAATGGCCAGGCGGGACTGGGCCGAGTCTGGGGTGAAGGGCTCGCCGGAGCCGAGCTGGGCGCAGGCAGCGACCAGGGCCGCGCTGCCGGCATCGCTGACCAGGGCGGGGCCGAGCCCGTCGAGGTGCTCGCTGGCGAAGCGGGCGTTGAGGATGTTCTCGGGGATGGTGCGGTGCACCTGGGAGCCGCACACGATGAACCGGTCGCCGTGGACGAGCTCCATGCACAGGGACTCTACCCGCACCCGGGGCTGGGGACCGAGGGCCCGGGTGAAGGAGCGATCGGCCGCCTGGGCTGCTGAGCCAGCGAACACCGCTGAATCCTCGCCCCCGCTGTGGTCGACGGTGAGCTGGTGGACCAGACCGCGGCGAACGAGGTACACGCGGCCGTCGCCGATATGGCCGATGAAGGCCTCGTGCTCGAGAAGCAGCAGGATGTCGAGGGTGACCAGCACGCCCTTGCGTCTGCGGGCGTAGGCGAAGATCTCTTGGGCGGCGCGCGCGTAACATTCCTCGATCACCCCGAGGATCCGCTTGCGGAGCTCGGGGGCGGGGGTGCGGATGAAGCGCTGCAGGATGTCTTCGTTGCGCTCGATATGGGTGCGCACGGTGTCGAGTGCGATGCGGATCCCCGCGCGCCCGTCGGCGGTTCCGCCCGGTGCGTCGGCGACGGCCAGGAGGCCGTGGCGTGGCTCGAGAAGGATCTGGTCGAGGAAGGCGCGTGAGTCTCCCGACCCCGCTGCGAACACCGATGATGTGACGAGCTCCATCCGGACATGCCTCAGTTGCGCGGGCGAGCATAGCCCGGGACCCACCCCTGGTGCACGCGCAGCGGGGCGGGTAGCGTCGAGGACCCCGTGACAAAGGTTGACTCGCAGGGCCTCGCGCGCGTCGGTATCCAAGTGGACGGAGGTACGGATTGCTCGCAGTCGCGGTACTGGCCCTGGTGGGATGTGGCAAGACCGACCCCGAGCTACGGCTCGAGGGCGTGGCCCAGGTGCGGGTAGACAAGCTCGGCGTGGTGGCGGGGCCGCTGCCTTCTCTCAGCGACGGAAGCAACCCAGAAGGCCTGGTGTGGTCGGTCTCTTCTCAAGAGGTTGCCCGCGTCGATGGCGACCAGATCATCGCCTCTGCCCCGGGGACCGCGACGGTCACCGGAGAGTGGCATGGGCAGTCGGTGTCCTGGAAGCTCGAGGTCACCCACGAGGTGGCGCTGCACTTCCACGATCCCCCCGCGGCGCTGGCGGTCGGGCAGAGTGTGCTGCTCGAGGTCGATGTCCAAGGGCTTCCGCTGCACCCCCAGCTCGAGTGGTCTACTTCGGACCCGGCCATCCTCGAGGTCGACCCAGAGGGGCGGGTCACGGGGCGCGGGTCCGGGGTGGCCTACATCACAGCGAGTGGGCCGGGCGGTGAGGCCGTGGTCGAGCTCACGGTGCGCTGACTACAGCCGTTTTTTGGGGTTCTCGAGCCGCTGAACCGCTTCGGCTGCCCGGATGACATCAGGGTGCCCCTCGGGGCCCATCGCCGCCTTTCGGAGCTGGCGGAGGGCTTCGTCCTTGCGGCCGGAGACCCGCAGCAGGGTGCCCAGGTTGTACAGAGCGCTCGGGTCGTCGTCGCGGCGCTCCAGGGCCTCGCGGTACTTGCTCTCCGCCGCCTCGAGCTCGCCATCGAGGTAGAGCGTGAGCCCCTCCTGGACGAGCTCGTCGGCCTCGTGGATGAACTCGACATCGAGCACGGCCTTGGCGCCGAGGTTGACCAGCAGCGCGGGGAGCGGGCTGATCAGCCAGAACGCGACCCCTTCGGTGGCCAGGAAGACCCCGAGCGGGATGTCCGGGAGGATGGTCTTGCCGCGAAAGGACAACCGAACCCGCGTGTACCGGCCTGCAGCGAAGGAGTCCCTGACCCGATCGCGGATGCTCTCGAGGGTGTCTTCGATGCGGTCGGGGTCGATCTCGACCTTGAAGTTCTGGAACGGAGCGCGGGGCTTCTCGTCTTCGGGGGGGCTCACTCGCCTTCCTTCTTCTTGGCCTCTTTGGGGGCTTTCTTGAGCAGGGACTTGGCGAGCTTGGTGACCTTGTCCTTGACCGGCTCGAGGGCCTTGGTGCAGGACTCGTCGAGGCCGGCGATCTTGGGGTCGAGGCACTTGAGCTGCTCCTCGGAGAAGCCCATGGCGACGCAGGCTTCGACGTAGTCCTTCTTGGGGATGGCCTCGGGCCGGTCCTTACCGGCCTTGGTGTACAGCTCGTCGAGGGAGTCGAGGGTCGAGCCATAGGCCCGTCCGCAGAGGCGGCCGTCTGGCGTGGAGCTGGGTGTAGGCGCGCTGGAGCCACAGCCAACCAGGGTGATGATGAGCGAGATGAGCACGGATCCTCCAGAGATGACCGATTCGACGGCGCAGCCTACTTCAATCCTCACGGGATAGACAGGGCTATGGCTCGAACTCTGTACAAGCCCCCCGGGCTCTCCGTGTTTCCCAGACACGGCCAGCCGGGCTCGGACTGCCTGCTCGCCCGGCTCCTCTCCGAAGACCCGGGTCGCGGATCCATCGACTGGCCCGAGGGATTTGCGGGGGGGATCGCCCATCGGCTCGACATCCCGACCTCGGGCGCGGTGTGGGTCGCAGACGATCCGGCGGAGCTCGCTCGGATGCGGGCTCTGTTCGCGGGGGGTGCGCTTCGCAAGACCTACCGCTTCGTGGCGGCGCGCGACGTGCCTTGGCAGGACAATCGAATCGACCGGGCCATCGCCCATGCGCGCGGACGCAAGAACCGGATGGTGGTGCAGCGCGGAGCCTCCACGCCCCACCGGGGCAAGTGGTATCCGGCGCGCACCTCGGTGCGGCGGGTCCACGGTGACCTGTGGGCTGCGGTCATCGAGACGGGGGTGATGCACCAGATCCGGGTCCACGCCGCCTTCATGGGCCTGCCGCTGGCGGGGGACCGGTTGTACGGCGGGGGAGAGCCGCCCGCACAGGCTCCGCCGGGGGCGAGCTTCCTGCTGCATCATATGGGCCTGGAGGGCGGCGGGATGCGCACCGAGCCGGTCGAGGCGCCGGGCTGGGTCAGCGGCTGATCATCTCCCATCCCTGGGCTTCGCAGCGCCGCACATCCTCGGCGGTGAGCACGCGCTTGCGGGGAATAGGCAGCAGCTTGCCGGCCTTGTCGAAGCGCACATTGGGCTTGAAGCAGGCGACGTAGCCTCTTGGGGGCGTCCGCTCGTGGGCCATGAGGCGAGTCTTTCGGCGGTGGGGCTCGGGGTTGCGTGCGATGACCGCGTCGTTGAGCCCGTACTCATCGATGATCGCGACATGGGGCAGCACCCAGCCCGGCCAGCCCACGCTGGTGTGGCGCATCACCCACAGATCGCCCCGGATCTTCGAGCCGGTCTCGCGATCGGGGAACCGCGACTGCTGGTACTTGAAGTAGATCTTGTGGGTCTGGGAGCGCATGCCGACGAAGTGCCCGATGGTATACGCCTGAATCGCGTCGAAGCTCTGGGACAGAGGCTGGAGAACCAGCGGAAAGTGTGGGCTGAGCTTGTACGTGGGCATACCGCGCTGGTGACGGACCTCGATGTCGTGGGTCTGGACCCATAGGGTCCACGGGAGGGGCAGCCCCACGAGCCAGACGACGAACAGGAAGCCGAGGGCGCGCCGCGGACGCCACTGGAGCGCGTCCAGCAGCCACACCACGCCGATCCAGATCACCGGGACCGTCCAGGCATAGACGCGGTACTCGAAGTGATCTCCGCCGATCCGCAGGGTGTAGTAGGCGACGTGCAGGGCGAGTGTGGCGAGCACCCCGAGGGTGGCCAATGCGGGCGGCCACAGCAGATCGGGGGGATTGCGGCGCAGGTAGCCGATCCCCAGAAAGCCCAGCGGGAGCAGCATCCAGAAGCCGTACTCCAGCAAGAAAGAGCCCAGATAGGCGGACCCCATCAGCGGCCAGGGTGCGGCGACCTTGGCATAGTAGGTGTTGGGCAGCCAGGCCCCGTAGGTGAAGAGGCGCCACAGCTCGTGGAGGAGCACGATGCCGAGAGGCCAAAGCGCCCGCCCGCGCCCCAGCACCAGGGCGATGGGAATGGTGGTCGCGCAGAACAGCAGCCCATCGGGGCGGGCGAGCTCGAGCAGGGCAGCGCAGATGGCGAGCATGGGGATGTTCTGCTTGAGCCCGGCGAGGAGCCAGGCGAGCACGAAGGCATCGAACATCGAGGTCTCGAGGCCGCTGCTGGTCCAGGCCAGGAAGGTGCGGTTGCTGAGGGTAGCGAGCAGGACCAGGGCCAGCGCGCTGTTGCGGTACGGAGCCAGGGTGCTCAGCTGCAGGTGGTCGACCAGGCGCACGATCAGAAACAGCTGTAGGAAGGCGAAGCCCAGGGCGAGGACATTGGCCGCCTGGGGCGGCTCGATGCCGGTCAGGGTCCAGATCCAGTCCAGGAGGAAGACCCACAGAAAGGAGCTGTAGCCCTCGACCGGGCTGAAGGGTGGAGCGTTCCAGGTGTAGCCGTAGCCGAGCTGGCTGTTGGAGACGTAGCGGAAGGCGATGAAGGCGTCATCGCAGAGGAACCAGAAGGTCCACCAGCCCCAGACCAGCCCCACGGTGGCCAGGAGCAGGATGGCGGTGCGCTTCACCCACGCCTCTTGAGGTCGATGGTGACCGGTGCGTGATCCGACACGGTGAGCCCGGCCTCCCGGCGGATCGACGCGCTGGCGAGTCGACGGGAGGCCGCGGCATTCCCGAGCAGGAAGTCGATGCGCCACCCGCGGTCGAGTTCCCGGGCTCGGCCCCGGTTGGACCACCAGCTGTAGGGACCCTTGCCCGGACCGTTGTGGCTTCGGAACAGGTCGGTCCACCCGACATCGAGCAGCTGGGAGAACCACTCGCGCTCATGGGGCAGGAAGCCCGAGTTCTTCTTGTTGCCGGTGGGGTTGTGGATGTCGTCGGCAGTGGGCGCGATGTTGAAGTCCCCACCGAGGAGCACCGGCTCGTCGAGCTCCGATAGCTCACGGGACCACTCGAGCAGCCGGTCCATCCACCCATCCTTGTAGGCCTGACGCTCGGGACCGCTCGATCCGGAGGGCAGGTAGATGCTGGCGACCTGGAGCCACCCGACGCGCACTCGGAGCACGCGCCCCTCGGGGTCGGCGGCGCCCAAGCCGGTCTCGAGGATCTCCGGGGCATCGCGGGACCAGACCGCGACCCCGGAGTAGCCAGCCTTCTCGGCGGGGTGCCAGAGCGCGTGCCACCCGTCCGGACGCGCCCAGTCGTCGGGGAGCTGATGGGGCCGCGCGCGCACCTCCTGGAGCAGGAGGATGTCGGGCTCCAGGGCCTCGAGGTGTTCGCCGAAGCCCTTTCGGATTGCAGCTCGGAGTCCGTTGACGTTCCAGGTAGTGATGCGCATGGGGCGCAGCATGGCATGATGCGCCCACCCAGCTCCAGGGAGTGAAGTGAGCAACGGAAACAGCAGTGGGATCGCCCTTGGCGGTCTGGTGTTCGCGACGGTCCTCGGTGTCCTCATTGTGGCCGCCGGCACGTGGTTCGGCGGCGCGTATTACTACGGCCAGCAGCGCATCGAGGTCCGCGAAAAGGTCCTCGCGACGGCGAAGTGGTCTCCCACCCGGATCGAGCGGGAGCGCAGCGCGGACTGCGACGCTGGCAAGATGCGCCAAGAGGCCGAGAGCTTGCTCAAGGATGTGGGGCTGTTCGAGGTCGGAAAAGTCGACCGGTTCCGCGAGGCGCCCACCACCCAGCGCGCGCGCGAGCTCAGCCGCACGATGCGCGAGATGAAGCCCGCCCTGGATGCCTTCCTTGCGGCCGCAGACTGTCAGGAGAATGGCAGGCTGGCGCGAACGGGCAAGGATCAGCAGCTCTCTGGTGTGGTGCTCACCCGAGCCCTGCTCACCGAGTCGTGGATCGAACCCGAGCGGGTTTCCGATCTCCGGAAGGCACTGTGGATTGGTCGGGACATCCAGGCCACCGATGGGCTGTACGAGTTCCGGGAGGGTGCGCTCGTGATGGAGAGCGCCTACCAGGCCCTCCAGTACGCCTTGGCCCAGGGCGAGCTCGACGATCAGCTCACCGACTTCCAGGGCCAGCTCAACATCCTGGTCGGGTCCGAGGAGAGCGCTCAGCTCCAGTGGCGCTCTGGCGCGCGCATCATCCTGGCAGATGTGCTGGGAGAAGACTGGGACAACAATCCCCCCACGCCGCTGCGGGCTCGGGCCATGCTCGAGTCCATGGACGAGGTCATCGCCTCTCTCGAGAGCATGCCGGACATCGCAAATCAGCCCTACCCAGAGCGCCACAAGGCCATGAAGGACTGGGTCGCCAAGCACGATATGTCGACCTGGGACCAAAAATTCCGCGGCTTTGGCAAGGCGGGTCTGCAAGCTGATGGGCTCGCTACCCGCACGAATGCGTGGGGCAGGGCGCTCTACCTGGCGGTTGGGTTGCGGCGCTACAAGCTCGCACGAGGGGGCTGTCCCCGGTCACTGGAGGACCTGCTCAAGGGCGAGTACGTGGCGTCGATTCCCATCGATCCATTGGCAGAGGCGCCGTTCACCTACGACCGCGCTTCCTGTCGCATCACCTCTGCCGATCCGCTGCTCAAGGGCGAACCGGTGTCGGTGTCCGCGATCGAGTACCCGTAGGACACCGGGGCGAGAGCGGGCAGATCGGGCTATCTGGCCCCATGATGTGGTTTCTTGCTTGTCCTGTCGTCTCTGCGGCCGAGCCGCTCCCGTTCACCGCGCAGCTCGTCGATGAGGGTGTGTTCGAGGTCGATCTCGTCGAACCCATCGGCGAGAGCTTCGATGTCGATCGCCACGACGAGCTGCTCGAACAGGCCGCTGCTGCAGCGCCTCTGGGCTCTCGGGCGGTGCGCTTGTTCGGTCGCGATGCCCTCACCGGACGTCGGGTCCGGGTGGCGGATCGGCTCCCCAAGTTCGAACCGGTCCCCGACAAAGAGCCCTACTCCAGCGTGCCCGCAGACAATCCAGGCCCTGCCGTGGGCATTCTCTCGGGCAAGGCGGTCTACCTCGCTCAGAGTCATGGGTGGATCTACTCCGAGGCGCTTGGGCGGTTCGCCACCCAGCGCGGCAATATCCACGAGACCGTCGAGGATCTGCACAATCCCGAGGGCATGAACCAGTACCTCACGGCCTACCTCGAGAACGCTGGCGCGCGGGTGTTCACGGTGCGGGAGCGCGATCAGCAGACCCTCACCGCGATCGCGGACAATGATGGGTCGGGCTATGCCGAGGTCGGGTCGGGCTTCGAGACCTTCGGCGACGGGTTGGGCGAAGCGGCCAGCTACGACCACGGAGCGAACCCCTTCGACTCCGGCACCACCCGGCGCTTCCCCGCGGACGGCGGTGCGGTCGCGACCTGGACGCCGGCGGTCCCGGCGGATGGCTACTACGCGGTCTACATCAGCTGGGACTCCGACTCGGCGAACGCGACCGACGCCCACTACCGGATCACCCATCCCGGTGGGGTGATCGACCGCTACTACGACCAGACCGTGCACGGGTCCACCTGGCAGTACACCGACCAGCTCTGGCTCCCGGCGGGCACGGGTGGATTGACGGTCGAGTTGGTGGGGGACTCAGCCACGCCGGGGCGCTGGTTGAGCGCGGATGCGGTGCGGATCGGCGGCGGCATGGGCATCATCGCTCGTCAGGGGGGCACGACGGGTCGCCCTCGCTGGGAAGGAGGGGGCATCCAGGGCGGGCAGTACCTCGGGGCGCCCCCTTCGGTCTACGACCCCTACAATGATGGGGATGGCAGCGATCCGAGCTCCCGTTCTCGGTGGGCGGCGTGGGAGCATCCCAATGGAGAGGACGCGGTCTACCTGGCCTGGCATAGCAATGGGCTCACGGGGCTTCCGGACAGCCCGGCACGGGGAACGTCGAGCTACTACGCGGGCGGTGGCACGGATGCGCCGGATGCTTCGGAGTGCTCCAGCCCTGCGATCACCGGCAGCTACACCCTGACCGACGAGGTCCACGATGGCATGATCGGCCAGATCACCGGTCGCTGGGACGCGGGCTGGCAGGATCGGGGCATCAACACGTCCTGCTTCGCAGAGGTGAACCCCAACTACAATAGCGAGATGCCAGCGGCCCTGGTCGAGCTTGGGTTCCACGATAACATCGACGATGCTTGGCATATCAAGCAGCCCGCATTCCGTCGGGATGTCTCGCGCGGCATGGCTCAGGGCATCATCCGCTACTTCGCGGGCCAGGATGGAGTGGCGCCGGTCTACCCGCCCGAGCCGCCGATCTCGGTGTCGGCGGTGCACGAGCCGGGCGGGGGCATCCGGTTGTCCTGGCAGCCGGGCCCGAGCGGGGGAGTCGATGGGGACGCACCCTCGGGGTACCTCGTCTACACCAGCCCCAATGGGCGCTCCTGGGACACGGGCTTTGCGGTCACGGGCACGACCACGGTGGTCAATCCACCCTTCCTCAACCAGTACTTCCGGGTGGTGGGAACCAACACAGGGGGGCAGAGTTTTCCGTCCGAGATCGTCGGGGCTCGGCACTCTCCGGACGGGTTCGCGCCGGTGCTGGTGATCGGGGCATTCGATCGCCTGGATATGGGCTTGCTCGGCAACGAGGACATCCCCACCCTGGGCAATGTGCGCAGGCTGCTGGCGACCGCGCTCAACCCCGGCGATGTCATCGCCTACCACGGGCGGGCCATCGGGGATGCGGGCTGGTTCTGGGACTCGGCGAGCGATGAAGCGGCCGCCAATATCGACCTCTCTGCATACGATGTCGTGGTCTGGGCGGCGGGCGAGGAGAGCACGGCCGACGAGAGCTTCTCCGATGCTCAGCAGGTCATGCTTCGCAGCTATCTCGACGGCGGTGGCACCCTGATCGCGAGTGGCTCCGAGGTCCTGTGGGATCTGGACGAGCGCGGAAGCCCCACGGACCAAGCCTTCGCATCCGAGGTGCTGGGCGCCACTCTCGCAGCGGATGCGTCCTCATCGAGCAGCGTGGTCGGCGAGGGCGTGCTGGCAGGCCTCTCCATGGACTTCGGCGCCAGCCGCTACCCCATCGAGTTCGCCGATGTGCTCACGGCCACGGGGACGCCGATCGCCCGCTATGGCGGGGGCAATGAGGTGGCGGGGGTGCTCACCTCGAACAGCGCCTTCTTCGGCTTCCCCCTGGACGGGATCGAGGATGATGGGGACCGAGCGGCGGTGTACGAGGCCCTGCTCGCCGTTCTCGCTCCGGATGTCGAGCCCCCTCCGGTGGAGGACCCCGATCCGCCCCCTATCGACACCGATGATCCCACAGATACCGACCAGACCGGCCCTGGCGGGCAGTCCAGGCGTGTAGCGATCTCCGACCTGGGTGGGTGCGGCTGCAGCGGCACCCCGCCCGCGCTCGGTTGGTTTGCGCTGCTGGGTACGCTCGCGATGCGTCGGCGTCGCTGATGGCCACCTTCGAGGAGTTTCGGGCCAAGGTCCGCGACAGCCACGACCTCGATCGTGACGACCCCGATGCCTTCGCCGTGACCCTGCACTTCAGCGGACGTGCCCAGCGGGTCCTCGCACGCCGATACCTCTTCGACTCGGTCGAGATGGTGGAGCTGCGCTCTGCCTTCGCCGAGGCGCGGTCGCTGCGGGCTCCGGAGCTGCTCGAGGCGAACCTCACACTCCCAATCGCCGCCGTCGCCCAACATGGGCGTTTTCTGGTTGTGCTCCAGAAGGCAGTCATTACCCACACGACCGTCGACGGTCTGTACTGGCAGTTGACCCGGGTTGCCATGGTGGCCGATGGTCTCGAAGAGAGAGAGGGCACCGATCGCTTTTGAGCGTATCGGCACCAAGGAGAGAATCGATGACGAGTTGGTCCGACGTCCAGAAGCACATGCGCGCAAAGTACAAACTGCAGGACGATCAGCCTGACATGATGTCGATGGTCTGGTCCTACGACGATGGGCGCTCCCAGAAGATCATCGTTCGCCGCTTCGAAGCGGCAGAGCGAGAGATGGTCGAGTTCAAGAGCGCCTTCGCGCGAAAGGATGATGTCGACGCCGAGACCATGCTCGCCGACAACTCCAAGCTCCCGTTGGCCACAGTCGCGCTGTCCGGCGATGTCTACCTCGCCGTCTACAACGCCTTGCTCGACCACCTCGACCTGGGCGACTTCGACTTCTGCCTCTCCCGGGTGGCAGCCGTCGCAGACACCCTCGAAGAGAAGTACGGGCGTCAGGATCAGTTCTGAGTCGGCGTCCAGCCCGCTCGCACGGGGAAAGAGAGTGAGATCCGCGTGCCCCGATCGTTGCTCACGATCTGAAGTGTGGCTCCCATCGCCTCGGCGCGCCGGATCATCGACTCCACACCCAGGCCCTTCCGCTCGGCGGTGAGGTCGAAGCCGCAGCCATCATCGGTGAGGGTGAGCACCAGCCTGGAGCCGACCCGATCGAGGGTCACGCTGACCGTGCTGGCGCCGCTGTGGCGGGCCACATTGTGCAGGGCCTCGCTGGCCAGGCGCTCGACATCGCTTCGGATGGCCAGAGGCAGGTCGATGGACTCGGCGGTGGGGTCCGACCAGATCGTGACCTTGATATCGGAGTCCGCGAATAGCATCGAGCAGCGGTTGCGCAGCGCATCGATCAGCGATCCGACCCGTGTTCCCCGGGGTCGTAGCGTTCCGACAAGGCCCTGGAGCGACCCGTGCAGCTCTCCTGCGGTCTGCTCCACGCGGGAGGCCAGGTCCTTGCGGGTGTCGCTGCCGACATCGTCGCGTCCGATGAGAGAGGAGAGGATGCGGATGCTGCCCAGCCCGCTGCCGATCTCATCATGGAGATCCATCGCGATCCGCAACCGCTCTCGCTCCCGGGCGAGGAGGATCGCGACCCGGGTCCGGTAGGCGGCGTAGCTGAGCCCAGCGAGCCCGCAGAGTGCGAGGAATAGGACCCACGGCTGCCTCCACCACGGCAGCGCGACCCGAAGCTCTACCGTCGCCGGGCTGGACCAGCTCGTGCCGTCGAGGGAGGCGGTGACGGAGATCGAGTGCACACCCGAGGGGAGGTCGACGAGCTCCACCGAGCCGGACTCGGTGGGGGAGGTGGGCTCACTGCGGCCCAGAAATCGGACGGCATAGCGGATGTCGTGCGGGGCTCGGTAGCTATTCGCCATGAACTGCAGAGCGACCCGGTTGGGGGGCGCGGGAACCCCGATGGCGCCTTGGATGGGAGTGTCCACCCCGTCGACGCGGATCGAGAGCAGCGACACCTCGGGCACCGGTCGGGTGGGGCTGCGAGCGGAGGCGGGTACCCGGGTGAGCCCGAGGCTATTGGCGATCCACACGTCCCCGTCGGCTTCCTCGGCGATCGATCCCGCGACGTTCACCTCGATTCCGTTCCAGCCTCCGAGCTCCTCGAGCAGGGTTCCGTCGACCCCCACCCGGATGATGCCTCCCTTGCCGACCACCCAGTGTCCGCCGCGAGGGGAGGGTCGGATATCGGCGACGTTGGGTACGCGGAGGTGGGTGTTGAGGGTGTCGAGATCGCTGACCGAACCGTCCTCCGGGTCGATGGCGACGACCCCGCGGTAGTCGGTCCCGGCCCACATCCGTCCATTGGATTGGGGCGAGAGCACGTCGACGCTGCGGCCACCGGGCACGTCTGCGCAGCGCCACCTGGCTTCGCCGGCGCGCAGCTCTGTGGAATCGACCCAGCAGACCCGCTCGTGGTGGCCGACCCAGAGGCGTCCATCCGGGTCGGTGGAGACGGCATACACGCCCATCTCGTCGGGGACGGGGAATTCTTCGATGGAGTCGTCGGGGCCCGCCCTCAGCAGCCCATCGGGGCCGACCAGCACCCCGAACCAGATGGAGCCGTCGCGGTCTTCGGCGCACTGGGCGTACCAGGAAGGCACATCCACAGGCATGAGCGCGGGGAGAGGCGCGACCGTGGCGACGTACATCTGCTTGCTTTGCTTGTCGTGGGCGAGGGTGCGGACCCGGCCGAGTCCGTCCACGCAGAACCGGCCCTGGGTCATGAGGGCCGCGGGGAGGGCGAGGGCGGGTTGGAGGCGGTCGTCGGTGTGGGTGGCATTGAACCAGGTGGAGCCCCAGATTCCCTCGGGGGTGGCGCTGAGGAAGCGGAAGTGCTGGCCCGCTTCCGTGACCGGCACCACTCGGGTCTCGGGCTCGGGCCACACCGTGATCCCTCGGGGGCCCGTCATCCACAGGGCGTTCTCCCGATCGACGAAGAGCGCTCCCGCCCAGTCGACCTCGGACCAGGTGCCGCTCCCGTCTCGGGAGAGTCGTCCCAGTCGGTCGTTGGCTGCGACCCAGACGACCCCGGAGCGACGCTCGATATTGAAGGCGCGCTTCTGGGTGGGCCACTCGTGGGCGACCTCCCCGCGGTCGTCGAATAGGGTCACCCGACCGTCGTGGGCGGCCCAGGTCCACCCGTCAGGCTCGAGCGCCAGCGCGGTGATGTCGGGCATGGGAGGAAGGAGGGAGGCGCGTTGAGGACCGCTATGGGTGAGGCGAATGGCCCCCCGTGTGGTCATCAACACGGACTCAGCCTCTTCGAGGATGCGGACGACGCGCTCGTCGGGGAGCAGAAGCTCGGTGAGGGGTTGGCTCCACCGGTCAGCGGACCGCTTCCACAATCGTCCCTCGAAGTCCACCGCGAGCAGGGAGCCGTCGGCATCGACCCCGACATCTGCGACCCGATCGGTGGGCATGGGGAGCGGGCGGGTGCCCGAGGGGGAGAGCACCCAGATGAGGCCGCTGCGGTCGACCCCCCACACCCCTCCGGCAGCACGGGGGGTGATGGAGGACACGCCACCGCGGGGGTCGATATCCGGCATGGACACGAAGCGTTCGCCATCGAAGCGCGAGACCCCGGCTTGGTGGCTGACCCATAGGAACCCATCGGACCCCTCGACCAGCTGCACCGTGCCGGGAACGGGGAGCCCATGAGCGGTGTGGAAGTGGCGGACGGCGCGGTCTTGGAGATCTGCGCTGTAGGCGGTACAGAGCAGCAGCCAGCCGACGATCAATCGACCAGACCGGAGCGAAATGCCTTACCGACAGCGGCGGTTGCGGTGTTGACCCGCAGCTTGCGGTACAGGTGGCGCACGTGGGTGCGCACGGTGTCGATGCTCATTCCGTGGTTGGCCGCGATGACCTTGTAGGAGTCGCCCTCGACCAAGCCGAGCAGTACCTGATGTTCTCGCGTGGTGAGCTTGCTGTCCAGGTTGGGCCGGGGCGTCTTGCGGACCTGGTTCATGATCGAGCGCGCGACGCCCGGTGTGAGAGCGGCCTGTCCTGTGAGGGCGGTGTGGAGATAGGTGAGGAGCTCGCCCCCGGCGGCCTGCTTGGAGAGGTAGCCGTCGATGCCTGCGCGGATGGCGGCGACGATGCGGGGCGGGTCTTCGAAGGCGGTGAGGATGACGATCACCAGATCCGGGTATGCGGCCCTCAGCCTTCGGGTGGTCTCCACCCCGTCCATGCCCGGCAGGTCGAGGTCGAGCAACACCAGATCCGGGCGAATCGACCCGACCTCGTCGAGCAGGGTCTCTGCTCGCACGTAGCAGCCGCAGACCGACCACCCTGGCGTGCTGGAGAGCAGCAGCTCGAGGCCGGAGCGATATCGGGGGTCGTCCTCGACGATGGCGACGGAGATGTCTGACATGAGGTGTCTCCGATCTGGGCATATCGAGGCTTCTGTTGTGAGGCGACTCCCATGATCATGCGACTGTGCTCGACGGTCGAAGCTACATAGTCTCCGGGTTCAGGAGGTACTCATGGACCAGATCATGAAGATATTCGCCGCGATTCTGTCACTCTTCGGGATGGCGGCGTCTGCCCAGGAGAAGCTGTCGGCTGGCCAGGGTTCCAGTGCGCCGAAGACTATCGGCAAGCTCGACCCGGAGGACCCCCACTCGGTCGCCGACTTCCAGTTCGATCTGATGCAGGCCCAGGGGCTCGGCAAGGGGGCGGAGGTGGCCAAGGAGTTCGGTTTCAAGAGCGAGGCTTCCGGGGAAGACGCAGCGATGCGGATCCTCACCTACCAGGCGGGTAACCCGGACTTCGGTCGCGCGGTCAGCGACCGGATCGCCAGCCGTACCCACCAGCTCATGGAGCAGGTCGCCGCCGACCCCGCCGCCATGGCCCGCCAATACCAGAGTTGAGGTCCCGATGTCTACGATCATGAATGGCTATATCGACCGAACCGGGCGCTTTGTGGTGCCCCGGTCCCTGTACATCGCCCAGAACTTCAGCGGGGGTGTGGCCATGGCCGAGCCCGCGGGTTCGGCGAAGTTCGGTTTCCTGAACACCCAAGGAGAGTGGGTGCTCGAGCCGAGCGCGGACTGGCACGGTGGGCACAGCAATGGCGTGCATACCTATAATATCGGCGGGCAGAAGGGGGATCGCGGCGCCATCGTCGGGGGCCTGTGGGGCATGGCTGGGGACGGTCGGGTCCTGGTCGAGCCGCGCTTCGAGGCGCTCGGTTCCTTCGCAGAGGACCGGATTGCATTCCGAGAAGGGGAGCGCTGGGGTTTCGCCGACCGGTCGGGTGAGATGGTCATCGAGCCCCGCTTCGACTGGGCGGGCACCTTCTCAGACGGGCTGGCGGTCGTGGTGATGGAGGGCAAGGATGCGTACATCCGGCCCGATGGCACGGTCCAGCTCTCCATCGAGGCGGGTGAGCTGCTGACCTTCTTCGAGGGACGGGGTCGGATCAAGCGCGATGGGCAGTGGTTCCTGATCGATGTCGAGGGGCGCGAGCTGACCGAGGCCTATGACGAGATCTGGCCCATGACGGACGGCATGGCTCAGGTGAAGCGTGGAGAGAAGTACGGCTTCATCGGGCTCGATGGGAAGCTCATCGGAGATCGTCTGTTTGACGAGGGCGGGGCTGGGGCTCGGGCCTGGCACCCGTGCGGGATGGCGACCACTGGTTTGTGCTCACCGCAGCGGGAGCGCTCCACGGTCCGTACAATAGCTGCGGCGGCCATGGCGGTGGATTTGTGGCCATCGTCACCGACGCGGGCGTGGGCTATCTGCGAGCCGATGGCTTCGAGATCGCGCCTCGCTACCAGTCGGGGAACGGCTTCAGCCATGGCCTGGCCGCGGTCATGCGGGACGACAAGTGGACCTTCATCGACAAGGAGGGCAACGAGATCGGCGAGCCCCGCTTCGAGGAGGTCGGCACCTACTCCGAGGATGGGCTCTGTCCGACGCGGGTGGGAATGCGCTGGGGGGTCTCCGATCGCGAGGGCCAGCCCGTGGTCGAGCACGCCTTCACCCGCATCTCCGACTTCTGCGACGGGCTCGCATCCGCCCAGCGGCTGCGCTGGGATCGCGAGATCGATCCGCCTCCGCGCGGCGTCACCACGATGCCCGAGGGGGGCCTGACTCACCCGGCCTTTGCTGAGGCTGGGGTCGATGACGATGTGCGGGTCACGGTGATGTTCGAGCCCACCCTCGATGCTGACCAGGAGCGAGCGCTGCGGCACTTCGCCTGGGCTGTGAAGTCGGCGATGGATGCCCGGGCGGTCGGCGGCCAGTCCCTCAAGGACAACCGCTTCTGGCTGTGCAACTACGCGATGTCGATGCGCTTCCAGAACCTCCCCCGGCCGGTCTTGGCAGCGGATCTGGTGATGGACGAGCTCCAGGAGCTCCGCCTACCCATCAAGGAGCTGGCCTTCTTCCTGCTCCGGGACGACCCCGAGGTGCCGCCCAATTGGCAGCTGATGTACCCGTTCAAGCCCGCGGCCAAGCACCCCGACGATCCGCTCGGGCCCAACAGCTTCCCGGACTTCCCCACCTACTGGAAGGCCGTGTGGGACTTCGAGGGCGTGTCTCCGCGGAGCGAGAACCTGTTCTACCTCCGGGTCGCTCGCTTCGACCGGCAGATGAATGTGATGAATGCCGAGCGCATGCTGAGTCTCCACGTGCCCGGGGTGCGCATCTGCCAGGGCACGATGCAGGTGCCCGAGGCCTTCGTGGACCGCACCGACGATCGGCGGACTCAGGTCGAGGCCGTGCTCAGCGACAAGCTCGCCCAGCGCTTCTCCCGCGAGCGGATCTGGGTGCCTCCTTTCGTCAACCCCTACCAGGCGCCGTTTCCAGCGCGTGGGGACTGGTCACCCGGCGTGCAGACGGTGGAGTACGAGGGCCGCCGTGGCTACTCCTTCGCCATCGACCCGCCCCATCTCATCCAGGATGTGGGTCCGGATGTGTTTCGCTATCGCGAGCAGGAGCTGATGGAATCCATCGCCGAGGCCATCACAGAGCTCGACCTCCAGCCGGTGATCCTCTGGCAGCTCTTCGGGAATGTACTCAACGGCAATATGCCTCATATGGCGGGATGCCCGATGATCATGGGGCCGGACTACTACATCTGCCAGGTGTGGGAGAAGTAGGACCCGGGTGGGCGGAGCGACGATCCGGGAGAGGAGTGATATGCGGACAGCCACCCGTTTCCCGAGAGGGTACCCGTGAAGATCAAGGCCGAATACATCTGGGTCGACGGCTCAGAGCCCACCCGCAAGCTGCGCTCCAAGACCCGCATCGTCACCGATGTGAAGGACCTCCCCATGTGGGGCTTCGATGGGTCTTCCACGAACCAGGCGCCGGGCGACAACTCGGAGTGCATCCTGCAGCCGGTGCTCACGGTGCCCGATCCGGTCCGCGGCAACCCGCATGTGCTCGTGCTCTGCGAGGTCTTCAACCCCGACGGCACGCCCCACGCCACCAACGCCCGGGCTGCGCTCCGCGCGGCGGTCGAGCGGCACGCAGATCAGGAGCCGTGGTTCGGTATCGAGCAGGAATACACCATGTTCCGCAACAGCCGTCCCCTCGGCTGGCCGGATCACGGCTACCCGGCGCCCCAGGGCCCGTTCTATTGTGGGGTCGGCGCCGAGCAGGTGTTCGGCCGCGAGCTGGTCGAGAAGCATATGGACGCCTGCCTGGATGCTGGGCTGGACATCTACGGCGTGAACGCCGAGGTCATGCCGGGCCAGTGGGAGTTCCAGATCGGTACCTCGGGCCCACTCGAGGTCAGCGACCACCTGCTGCTCGCGCGCTGGCTGATGTACCGGCTGGGCGAGGACTTCAACATCTCTGTCACTCTGTACCCCAAGCCCGTGCGCGGCGACTGGAACGGGGCCGGTGCCCACACCAACTTCTCGACCAAGGCCATGCGCGAGCCCGGCGGGATGAAGGTCATCGAGGCGGCGATCGACAAGCTTGCCAAGAAGCACGATCACCACATCAAGCACTATGGCCACGGCATCGAGCAGCGGCTCACTGGCCTGCACGAGACCTGTGACTACCGGGAGTTCCGCCACGGAACGGCGGATCGCGGCGCGTCTGTCCGCATTCCCTTGGACGTGACCAAGCGGGGCTATGGTTACTTCGAAGATCGCCGTCCATGCGCGAATATCGACCCCTATGTCGTCACGCGGCTGATCCTCGAGACGACCTGCGACGGATAGCGGTTATGGGCGGGGGCCACGGAGGTCCCATGCCCAAGCTGTCGAATCGCGCGCATGTCCTGCAAGAGAGCCCCATCCGGAAGCTCGATCTCATCGCGATGAAGTACCCCGATGTGGGTTTTCATCGGCTCAATATCGGCCAGCCGGATGTGGCTACGCCGCGGCCCCTGCTCGAGGCGATCGCGGGTTTCCAGCCGGATGTCATCGCCTATGGTCCGGCCAGCGGTCTGCCCGCTGCACGAGATGCCGCGGCTGCGTACCATGGGCGCTGGTGTCCCGATCTGCGGCGCGAGCATGTCGCCGTGACCACGGGGGGCAGCGAGGCCCTGCTGTTCGCCTTCGCTGCAATCTGCGATCCCGGGGACGAGATCCTGGTCCCCGAGCCCTACTACACCAACTACAACGGCTTTGGGACCGTGGTGGGGGTGAAGATCCGGCCCGTGCCCACCCGGCTCGAGGATGGGTTCGCCATCCCCGAAGACGGCGTGCTGGACGGGCTGATCACGGATCGTACCCGGGCCATCCTGTTCTCCAATCCCGGCAACCCGACCGGGGCGGTGTATGGGCGCGAGGAGCTGAGCCGGGTCGTGGACTGGGGTCGCCGCAAGAATCTGTTCGTCATCGCCGACGAGGTGTACCGGCGTATCTGGTTCGATGCTGCGCCCACCAGCGCTCTGGAGCTCGATGCGGCGGACCATATCGTGTTGATCGACTCGCTCTCGAAGACCTACTCGGCCTGTGGGATCCGGCTGGGCTTCCTCATCTCCCGCAACGGAGAGCTGATGGAGAAGGTCGAGCGCCTGGGCCAGAGCCGGCTGGGGCCACAGCCCCTCGCTCAGCATGTCGCCGTCGCAGCATTGGGGCTACCCGAGGCCTACTACGAGGAGATTCGCGAGGTCTACAAGGCCCGGGTTCATGCGCTGATGGATGCGCTCACCGGCGTCGAGGGGGTGCAGGCCCACCGTCCGGCTGGGGCGTTCTACACCATGCTCGATCTTCCGATCGATGATGCCGACTCCTTCGCTCGGTACCTGGTCACCACCTTCAGGCTCAAGGGGCAGAGCGTGGTCGTGGCGCCTGGGGGGGGCTTCTACGCAGATCCTCGGAGCGGGCGTACGCAGATTCGGCTGGCGGCAGTGCTGGAGCGCAGCAAGCTCGAGCATGCAGCTGAGATCCTGGCGGCGGGGATTCGCTCGTACAAGGGTCGGGTGGCGTAGCCGCGGGCGGCGAGCGACCCGATCACTCCGCGCTCTTCGCTGCCTCCTCCGCTTCGCGAATCGCCTCGTCGAGGGCTGCGATCTCGTCGGGGTCGTCCAGCTCGATCTCCTCGTACACCTCGCGCAGGCGCTGGAGGGTCTGGAGGTGGCCGGGCTCGAGCTCTCGGCTGGCCTGGAGCAAGGACATGCCGCGCATGAAGGCCTCGTCCCGCTGGGTGCGGAGCGCCTTGCGCTCTTTCCACTTCTTGGCTTCGCTGGCCTGGGCTGCGAAGTCGCGACCCCGGGCGAGGGTGAGCTCGGCGTAGCCGCGGAGCACCTGCTGGTTGTGGCCGTCGACCTTGAGGGCTTGCTCGTAGACCTGCTGAGCGCGCTCGAGGTCGCGCAGAGCTGCCCAGCTCTGGGCGTGGATGAGGGTGATCTTGGGGGCCTTGCCGACATCGGCCTGGTTGGCTTCGAGCAGAACGCGGACGTCGTCGGTTCGGCCGACCTCCATCAGGTAGCCGAGCCAGGTCTCGAACATGGCCGCATCGCTGGCCTTCTTCTTGGCATAGGGTGCGAGAAAGGCCTCGGCTGCTGCAACGCCCTCGGACTCTTCGATGGCGTGGGCGAGGGTGAGGGTGATGCCGGTCTTGCGGCCGCCGGCCTCATCGAGGGCGGTGTGCAGCTCGCGGGCCTCGTCGAGCTTGCCGAGCTGGGTGGCCACGACGAGCCCGAGCTTGAAGGTGGCGAGCTCGCGCATGGGGTCGACCCGACCGACCTGGCGGACGAGATCCTGGCAGCGCACGACCCGGTCGAGCTGAGTCCAGGCCTCGTCCAGACGCCCCGCTTCGTAGGCGTTGGTGGCCTCGGCGTTGGCGATGGACTCCATGGTCATCAGACCGGTCAACAGACGGTCTGCGAAGGGTTCTGCGGCGCCCTTGCCGATGGCGGTGTCCCATGCCTTCCAGGTGGTGTCCCAGGGCTCGGGGATGGGGCTGTCGAGATCGGGATCCGCTTCGTAGCGATAGGCGGTCTCGGCGACGAGCACCCACAGCTCGGGGTCGTCCCGGGTGTCGGGCGCGGTCCGGGCGTCGGCGAGGACCTCCCAGGCTTTGGTGAGGGCGGTGGGCTTACCGTCCTCGAACTTGCTGAGCATCTTCTCGGCCTTCTTGACGGCCTTGCTCTGAGCAAATGAGGGGCTGCTGGCGAAGAGAGCGAGCAGGCCGAGGGTTGAGAGCCATCGCATAGGTGCAACTCCGGGGAGAGAGCCGGGACCCTATCACTTCCCGGCGGCGCGAAGCTCCTCGGTCGTGGTGACGGTGCCCGAGGTCTGGAACCAGCGGATGAGGAAGCCGGGCACGCTGCCGCCCGGATCGTAGATCAGCATGTACTCGGCGCGGGTGCCGCCGTCCTTGTGCTTGGTGATGCGCCAGTAGCCTTCGTGCCGAGCGGTGGCGACGTTGCCCTTGGCGGGGCTGGCCATGGGGCCGTCGGACTTCCAGTTGTACTGGAACCCGCCATCGACCGCTTGGCGCCACATCCAGATCTCGACCTCGCGGTCAGAGACACCGGAGAGCGCATGGACCTGGTGGACCAGGGATTTTTCTCCCTCGGTCTTCTTGACGACAGAGGTGCGCACGGTGGTGAAGACCTTGGCATGGCCCGCCCAGTCGTACTGCACCTGCTGGAGCTTCTCGGGGGAGACCTCTGGCCAGTGACAGTCGGTGTAGATGGGGATGACGCCGTCGGATTCGGCGGGCCCCTTGTAGATGATGCAGTCGTTGTCGCGCTTGGCCTCGGTGTAGCCGGGGGGAGCAGCGAGGGCGGTCTGGAAGAGAAGTGCTGTGATCATGGGCCATCCTACAACGCATGAACTCCCCAGGCGAACAACAGCTGCCCTCCGTAGTAGAGAGGGAGCCCGAAGAGGCGGTTGATGGGGCCCGGTGAGATGAAGCGGTCCCGGGCAACGCAGAGGTCGCTGGTGAAGAACAGGATGGCGGCGATCAGGAGCGTGGACCCTACGGTGGGAACGGCGCCCACCGCGCTTGCGACCATCGCAGAGATGATCCCGATGTAGGCCAGCACCGGAGCGCGGAGAGAGCCCACATGGGGGGAGAGCCAGCGCCACACCGCCACAGCGAGCAGCCCCAGTGGAAGCGCGGCGGCAGCGGTGAGCGATGCGTCTACACCGAGCAGCACGAAGCCCACGACGAAAGCGACGTGGTTGAGCAGGAAGCTGCCGAGCCCGAGCAGGAAGTACCGCTTCTGTCGGGACAACAGGAATAGATCCCCTGCCATTCCGAAGATCAGCCCCACGAAGATGGCCTGCTGAGCGGGGCCGCGGAAGGGAAGCCCCAGCGCCAAGGCCACCGCGATGAAGCCCGAGGATGCGGCTGTCTTGCTGGCGATCTTGATGGCGCGCTGCTCGGCGAACTCGGCCCACACGAGGATCGCGACGCACAGCGCTGTGAAGAGGAAGCCCACCGACCCTTGGTATCGCGGGTTACCTCGCTGCGGGGAGTGTTCGTGAGCCAAGGCGAATATCAGGCAGATCTCGAGGTCGATGAGCGGCCCTATCCTCTGTACGAGCGCATCTACCTGGTGCTCGCCGCCTGCTTCGTGGTCACCCTGGTGCTCACCAATGTCGTCGGAATCAAGCTCTTCCGGGCGCCATTCAACCCGGATTTTGCACTCACCACAGGTATTCTCACGTACCCGCTCACCTTCTTGTTCACCGATCTGGTGTCGGAGATCTACGGCAAGCGCCGGGCCGACTTCATGGTGGTGCTCGGCTTCTTGATGAGCCTGCTCATGCTCGCGGTGCTCCAGCTCGCCCTGAACGTGCCCGCCCACCCGTACTGGGTGCCTTCCGAGGGTGCCTACTTCGCCACCGAGGCGGAGTACCAGCACGCCTTCGAGAGCGTGTTTGCGATGAATGGGGTTCTATTATTCGGTTCGATGCTGGCCTATCTGTGTGCCCAGCTCACGGATAACTACCTCTACCACTTCTGGAAGCGGCTCACCAAGGGCAAGCACCTATGGCTCCGAAATAACGGGTCTACCTGGATAAGTCAGATTGTCGACACGGCCATCGTCAACTCCATCTTGTTCTACATCGGCTTTGGAATGGAGTTCTGGCAGGGGCTGGGGATCATGGTCACGATCTACCTCTACAAACTGGGCTTTGCGGTGCTCGATACGCCATTCATCTACCTGGGGGTCCACATCATCAAGACGCTGCTCGGTGACGAGCTGAAGGAAGCGAGCCCATGAAGCGCGCCTTGGTCACGGGGGCATCGCGTCGGGTCGGTCGGGCGATCGCCCTCGAGCTCGGGAAGTCCGGCTGGGATGTGCTGGTCCACTACCATCACTCCAGAGAGGCCGCCGCAGAGGTGGTCGCGGCCATCGAGGCTGCGGGGGGCAGGGCGGCATCGGTGTCGGGGGATCTCTCCACCGTAGAGGGCTGTGAACAGGTCGTCGCTGGAGTCCGGACCCGCTTCGAGGGGCTCGAGCTCCTGGTGAACAACGCCAGCGTCTTCGAGCCCATGCCCTTCGAGGAAACCGATCTCGCCTACTGGGATTGGATGTGCTCGGTGAACCTGCGGGCACCGTTTCTGCTCGCGCGGGATCTGCTCGATCTGTTGGGGGCGGGGGATCTCGGCGGACAAAGCCGGGCCTGTGTGGTCAACCTCTGCGATATCGGTGCGGAGAGGCCGGTCCGGGGCTTTACGGCCTACTCGGTCAGCAAGGCGGGCCTGGTGATGCTCACCCGGGCCATGGCGGTCGAGCTCGCTCCGGCGATTCGCACCGTCGGGGTAGCTCCGGGTCAGGTCGCTTGGCCCGAGGACTACAGCCCCGAGAAGCGCAAGGCTCTGGCGGCTCGCATCCCCATGGGGCGGGCGGGAACCCCAGAGGATGTGGCCCGATTGGTGCGTTTCCTTGCGATGGAGGGGGACTATCTCAATGGTGTGATCGTCCCGGTGGATGGGGGCCTGCACGTCCGCTATTGAGCCTCCATGGACTGGATCGTACTCAGTGAGCTCCGCTTCGATGCCATCGTCGGCATCCTTCCCGCGGAGCAGGCAAATGCGCAACCTCTCGAGATCGAGCTCAAGCTCGGCGTCGACCTCGACGGGGCGGCCTCATCGGGAGACCTCTCCCAAACGGTGGACTATGCGGCGGTGGCAGAGCAGGTCCGCTTCCTCGCCCAGCAAGGGAGGTGGCGGCTGATCGAGAGCCTGGGTACCGCGATCTGCCGCCTGCTCCTTGCATCCCCAGCCAAGCAGGACAGCCGGGCCTCGGTCGATCGGGTCGAGCTCCGTATTCGCAAGCCCGCCGTGCTCGACGGGTTGGCCATCCCCGGGGTCACGCTGCGTCGGACGGCGGATTGGTGCAAGCTCGCCAAGACCAAGGCCCCCTCGCGCACCACCCTCGAGCAGCTGGAGGCCACGCCTCTATCGGCTGCTTACCGGGTCCACATCGATCCGGGCACGTCCTGGCAGCCTCCTGCGGGGCTCGCGCTGATGGTGCTCGCGGGGCGGCCGCGGGTGGCGGGCCAGACCCTGGGTGCAGGGGCAGAGGTCGGCCGCAGCGGCGGCCCGGTCGAGAATCACCAGAAGCTCCCGGTGACGCTGCTGGCGGTGGGGTCCCCGCTGTAGGGGTCGTGGACCCTGCGGGACCGGAGTGGAGTTGCCGCGATGATCGGGTAGCATCGCCGGCTTGACTGATTTAGACTGGTTGTAGACCAGTTGGAGAATCGTCATGCGGTATGCGGACCCGAGCCTCACCCCGTTGTGGGCTTCCGAGCCGGATCAGGTGGGCGCCTATGAGGCGAAGACCCACCTACCTCGGCTCCTCGACGCGGTGGCGGATGGCGCCCAGGTGGTCATCACCAAGCACGGTCACCCGGTGGCGCGGTTGGTGCCTGTAGTGGCCGCAGGTAGCGTTGGGGCGATCGCGCGAGCGTTGCGCGAAGATCGAGTGGGTGTCGAGCTTGGCGGGGCGCTGCGGCCGTTGATCGACGCGGGGCGGCGATGAGCTTTGTGCTCGACTGCTCGGCGACGATGGGCTGGTGCTTCGCCGATCAGGCGGACAGCGTGAGCGAGGCGGCGCTCGATGCGCTGGAAAATGGGCCTGCGTGGGTGCCTACGCTGTGGAGTCTCGAGGTGGCAAACGTCCTGCTGCTCGCGGAGAAACGCGGCAAGCTCACCGTGGCCCAGCGCACGTGCTTCGTGCAGCGCTTGCTGGCGCTGCCCATCCAGGTCGACCCCGCCACGCCGGGCCAGGCGCTGCTCGCCACGTTGGCGCTCGGCAGTGCTCATGGGCTATCCGCCTATGACGCGGCGTATCTCGAGCTGGCCCTTCGGACGGGGCTCCCGTTCGCCACCCGTGATGCGCGCTTGGCTGCGGTGTGCGAGGCGCTTGGGGTGGCGCGGGTCGGTCTGTGAACCATTCGCACCGAACCGGGACCGGTCCGCTCTCTCCAGACGGGTGGGCACCCCACTCTAGCTCTACCGCCCTGGGTACTCGTAGGGGCGCCCGGTGACGACCTCGTCGAGGGTGGAGCGCATTCCGTCGAGGATCTGTGGATCCTCTTCGCCCGAGCCGATCAGCTCGTCGGTGTCGTAGAGCGCGTCGGCCAGATCGAAGAGCTGCTCCCGGCCGACCTCGTCTCGCCCGTACTTCCAGCGCCTGCCGCGGATGAAGCGCCGGTAGAACTCCGAGTCGTCGGGGCGTCCATTGGTGCTGAATCGCTCGGCGTAGAGGGTGTCCCGGCTGTCCGGGGCGCTTGGGTCCTCGAGCCAGGGCGACAGATCGATGCCGTCGAGCACGAGCGGGTCGCCCTCGGGACTCTGAAGCGGGGCATCCATCCACGTCGCGAAGGTCGGGAGCAGGTCTACCAGGCCGCTGAGTGCGGGGGAGACGCCCGGTTGGATACCCGGGCCGGAGAGGATCAGGGGAACCCGCAGGCCCCCCTCGGTGAGGCTGGGCTTGCTCTGGTCGCGCGGGATCGGGGAGAGCACGGCCTCGGTGGGGGTGCCGTTGTCCGCCGTGAACACCACATAGGTGTGCTCGGCTTGTTCTGCGGAGAGGGTGTCGAGGACCCGTGCGATCTCGGTGTCGACGGCCTCTACAGCCGCGCGGTAGAGCTTGGGAACGCCCGCGCCATCGAGGTCTCCGAGGGTATGCAGCTCGGGAGGGGGCGCGTGGAAGGGTCCGTGGGGGGCTGAGAAGCTGAGGACCAGCAGCCAGGGTTCGGGCATGGCCTGGATGCGCGCGACGGCGTCATCGGCCTGAGCCCGGGTGGCATAGGTCTCGGTATAGGCGACGCGACCGTTCTCGTTGCGTTCCCAGAAGTAGTAGTCGGTGGAGACCGGCAGAGAGGTGATGTTGAGGTTGCCCCCCGCGATCGCGAACCAGTCGAAGCCGTGGTCGGCGGGGGCGGACTCCCAGCCCTCGGTGTAGCTCGTGAGGTGCCACTTCCCGACGAAGCTGGTGCTGTATCCGGCGGCCTGGGCGAGCTCGGCGATGCTCGTCTCCTCGAGGGGGAGGGCGTAGGGATCGGCCCGGCGGCGCATATCGATGCGGACCCCGAGCCCATAGCGCCGCCCGTACCGTCCCGTGAGGACCTGGCCCCGTGCGGGGCTACAGCTGGGGGTGGCCCAGGTGGTCTCGAAGCGGACCCCCCGCGCTGCCAGGCCGTCGATGGTGGGGGTGTTGGCGTGGAGGGGGTGCAGATCGTAGGCCCCGATATTGTCCAGCCCGAGGTCGTCGGCGACGAAGAGCAGGATATTCGGAGGCAGGGGCGCGGCCGGCTCCGTAGGGGCGGGGCAGCCGAGCAGGCTGGTGAGTGCGAGGATCAGAGCACACCCAGCTCTCTGCCCACCTCGGTGAAGGCGGCGATGGCGCGGTCGAGGTGCTCGGGGGTGTGGGCGGCGGAGATCTGCACGCGGATGCGGGCCTGGCCTTTGGGCACGACCGGGTAGCTGAAGCCGATCACATAGATGCCCCGCTCGAGCAGGGCGTCGGCCATGCGACCGGCCAGAGCGGCCTCTCCGAGCATGATCGGCACGATGGGGTGCACGCCGGGGCGGATCGCGAAGCCCGCGGCGGCCATCTTCTCGCGGAAATAGTGGGTGCTCTGCTCGAGGCGGTCGCGCAGGGCCGTGGACTGGCTGAGCTTGTCGAAGGCAGCCAGGCTGGCGCCGACGATGACGGGGGCGACGGTGTTCGAGAACAGGTAGGGGCGGCTGCGCTGACGGAGCATCTCGACGACCTCGGCGCGACCACTGGTGAAGCCGCCACTTGCCCCGCCCAGCGCCTTCCCGAGGGTGCTGGTGACGATATCGACGCGGCCCATCACCCCGCAGTGCTCGATGCTGCCCCGGCCGGTCTTGCCGACGAAGCCCGTGGCGTGGGAGTCGTCGACCATCACCATGGCCCCGTACTCATCGGCCAGATCGCAGATGAGATCGAGCCGGGCGATGTCGCCATCCATGCTGAACACGCCGTCGGTGGCGACGAGGATGCGCCGCGCCCCGGCTTGCTTGGCTTCGGCGAGCTTGGCGCGCAGATCGTGCATATCGTCGTGGGCGAAGCGGTAGCGGCTGGCCTTGCACAGGCGGATGCCGTCGATGATCGAGGCGTGGTTCAGCGCGTCGCTGATGATCGCGTCTTCGCGGCCGAGCAGGGTCTCGAAGAGACCGCCATTCGCGTCGAAGCAGGAGGTGTAGAGGATGGTGTCCTCGGTGCCGAGGAAGGTGGTGATGCGGTCCTCGAGCTGCTTGTGGATGTCGAGGGTGCCGCAGATGAAGCGCACCGAGCTCATGCCAAAGCCGTACTGATCGAGGGCCTCCTTGGCGGCGCGGATCAGCTCGGGATCGTCGGCGAGGCCCAGGTAGTTGTTGGCGCAGAAGTTTAGGACCTCGGCGCCATCTCGAACGCGGATATCCGCGGACTGGGGGCTGACGATGATCCGCTCTTCTTTGAACGTGCCCGCCTCGCGGATGGCGTCGAGCTCGGTCTGAAGTCCGCTAGCGATGCTGCTGTCCATCGTTCCTCCCGCTTCGCTCACGCACTATTCAGGTTCGCGCGCCCTGTCCCGCGGGTGTTACGTGGCGCGAATGCTGCCTTTGATGCTCCTGTCCCAACTCGCCTGCAACACCGGAGTCCTCCAGGTGCCGCGCGAGCCGCTCTCCCTCGAGATCCTGTCGCCCGAATATGGCGTGTTCACCGGGGGTTCTGAGGTCTCTGTCGCAGGCCGGGTCAGCCTGCCCAATGCGGTCGTCACCGTCGAGAACCGCGAGGTCGTGGTCGGCGACGACGGCAGCTTCGAGGTGGTCGTGCCGATCGCGGGCGACTACCGCAATATCGACGTGCGGGCCTTCTACTTCGACGAGACGATCCGCGAGCGCGTTCCGGTGTTCTCCGGCACCGACCCGATCGATGCCTGGCCCGGCGGCATGGGGGTCCGGGTCACCCCCCGCCTCTTCGATCCCATCGCCGAGTCCATCGAGGTGCAGCTCGACGCCACCGATTGGGCCCAGGGTCTGGTCGACGCGCTCGGCGCCGGGATCGACACCCCTTCCTTCCGGCTCACTCCTACGCGGCTGCGGCACCGCCCGGCCGAGGTCTTCTTCCTCCCGGACGACGACGGTATCGCGGTCGAGATCCGCTATCGCGACCTGATCCTCGAGCTGGACGGGGGCTACACCCTCAACGGCAACTGGGTCGACTCGCCCAGCGAGGTCGGCTTCGAGGAGCTGCTGATCTCGGCCCGTGGCAATGTCGTGGCCGATGCCAATGGGCTGCTCACCCTCGAGCTCGGCGACGCCAATGTGTCGCTGTCGGACCCCGTGATCCAGCTCGGGCCCTTCGATGGCTCGGTGCTCGACTTCGCCGTGCAGTTCGTCGGCGATCTCATCGCCGGCATCGGGGATTTTGCCCTCGATCTGGTGCTGGGCCTCGTGGGGCAGGTCCCCATCGGGGGGCCGTTTGCATTTCAGGCCGACCTGCTGGGCTCTCCGCTCGAGCTCTCCCTCGCCGATCTGGGCACCGACTCCGAGGGCGTGTGGATCGATCTCGGGCTGGGGCTGGGGGCTCCGGTGCCCACGCCCCTGGTTGTTCACCGGCCCACCCTGGCCGAGGGCGGTCCCCAGGCGGACCTGATCGTGGCCATGCACGAGGGGCTCTTCGCCTCTCTGGTCGACAGCGATCTGCTCGACCTGCTCTCCCAGGACTTCGAGCTCGGCGGATTGCTGGGGGCGGGCATCGGCCTCGTGTTCACCGCGCTGCCCGGGGGCAACACCGCTCCGGATGCCGACGGCTGGTGTGTCTCGGTCGATCCCGGCACGGCTCGCACGGCGCGCATGGGGGGCTCGCTGTCCAACTTCGCCACGCTCTACCTGCCCGATCTGCGCCTGGATGTGGGAATCACCCACGACGAGATCCGCTGCGACCCGTGGCTACAGGCCTCGTTGGCGGTCGAGGCCCGGTTCGTGGTCGATGGCTCAGCCCTGGACTTCGAGCTCGCAGCTCCCGATGGGGCGGTGTTCTTCTACGGGGCCACGGGAGAGTACGAAGAGGCCGAGGTCATCGAGGGGGTCGGCGGGCTCTTCGATGTGCTGCTGGGGCTGGCGGGCAGCTCGCTGTCGATCGACCTGGCGGACCTGTTCGGCGCGGGGCTGATCCCGGGCGTAGACGGTACGGACCCCCGCATCACGGGTGTTTTTCCGATCGACGGTGAGGACGGGGAGCCGGTTCAGGGGCTCTACGCGGTGGGGCTCGATCTGCTCTGAGAGCTACCCCAGCTCGGCAGCCAACACCCGGTCGAGCTGTGAGGAGTGGATCTGAAGGGGGAGATCCTTGAACTCCTGCCCCTTGTCCCGGGTCACGAGGATCCAGCCCCGAGCGGCGACCTGGGCGGCGATGAACCAATCGATCGTAGCCGATACATGCTTGGGCGGGCTGGAAGGGTCGAGCTTGCATTCCCCGGCGAGGCGATCCCATTTCAGTGCCTGCCAAGCTTCTTGGTCGGGTGCGCGTTGTGCTAGCCATGCGGACCCACCTTCGGAGTCCTCTGCGGTGAAGGGGGCGATGTCGATCCTCTTGGACTGCAAGAAAAGCTGAACCCTGCCGAGTTCGAAGTCCGAACCGCGGCGGCGCCTCTCTTGGGACTGGCGCTCGGTGTAGACGAGGGAGCTGATGAGCAGTTGCGTTTTGCTCCCGAACTTTTCGTTCCACAGATTGATCTGATCGGAGAGCTGGAACAGTTGTGCCCCGTGGAATGCGGATGTGTCCAGCGCCAGGACCGAGGAATTGACGAGGTAGGTGTGCAGCTCGGGATCAGTCATCGGTGGGATCGAGGCCGAGTTCCTGAATAGCCTGGGCATTGCTGAGCAATTGGAAGCCGGGGTCGGCGGGCAGGAAGCCGACCCCGCCGCCATGCTCCAGCCCCAGTCCGCCGATCACCGATGGGGGCAGTTGAAGCAGCCCCTCTGGGGTGACCCAGCTGATGGGGGCAGAGTCGCCCTCGGCAGGTTCCAGGACGGTCTGAAACCCGGTCAGCTGGTAGGAGAGCTTGGCGGGTTGTCGATGGATACTCGGGCCCCCCGTGGGCTGGGGCCGGAGGAAGAAGAAGGAGGGCCCCACCTGGAAGCCTGGCGAGTGGCTGGTCAGAAAGAGCTGTGAGGGGCCTCGGGGGTCGTGCACCAGCTCTCGGAGCACCTCGCGCAGGCGGAGCTGGAGTGCGAAGGAGAGGTTGGCCTCGGGCTCCTCGACGCCGACGATCTGGGCGCCGTTGGTGACCAGGGAGCCGAGCAGGACCACGAGCTGCTGGATGCCGGTGCCGAGCAGGCGAACCGGCATCCGATAGCCGTCCATCTGAAACACCAGATCGGCGATGTCGTTCTTTCGGTTGTAGATGGCTCGGACCCCGGTGGCCCCGGTCACATCTGTGAACCTCTGCATCAGGTCGGAAAATAATGCCCACCGCTCGTACTCGGACTGATTCGCCGACTCCTGGTGATCGTAGAGAGACAGACAGAGTTCGGGGGGGACGCCCTCTCGGGAGCCCATCCCGGCGGCTGAGGCGACGACCTGAAAACGCCGCTGCCCTCCGCCCCCTCCCACGAGGTAGTTCTCTGCGAGGAAGGATGCGAGCTTCTTGGCACGGGTCTGGACCTGGCCGTCTCGGTCCTGCACCGCGTCCGTCCCATCGCCGAAGTGGAACCGGTGCACGACCCAGGACAGGTGTGGAGGACCGGGATCGATCGTAAAGTGAAAGACCACGGGGCTGCGCGGTGTGGACGCGTCGGCATCGGGGGCGGCGGCCCCCGAGGAGGCCCACTCTTCGGGGCTGAGGGAGAGCTCGATCTCGATCTCGACCGGGCCGGGGCGACGGAGGTTGAACAGATCATGAGTGGGGTATTTTGCTTCCTCCAGGGTTTTTCGGAGCAGCCTGAGGGATCGACCGAAGGGGAACTCGGGAGCCACTCCGAGCAGGACGAAGGGGAGCCCCATCGCCTCCAACAGGTTGGACTTCCCCACATTGTTGGGGCCGTGAAGGATGGTGAAGCGGCTGAGGTCCTTCAGCTCCACTTCCTCGGTGAAGTTCTTGTACCCAGACACCTTGAAGCGCGTGATCTGCATCCATCTTCTCCGGCTCGCTTGCTACTGCCTACCATGGAGAGACCGCCGCTACAGCGGAGACCGGTGTTTTCCTCTCCAACCCGCTGCGGTAGACTCCTTCGCGGAGGTCTGCGATGTCAGAGGAATCCACAGAACCCTTTGAACAACGCCTCGAAGACGCCGAGGTCCTCGCCTTCAAGATCGAGATGACCCTGGTCCCGGAGTGGTCCAACCTGGTCGAGCGGATCTGCACCCACCACGGCGAGCGGGTCGCGGTCGCGATGCAACAGGACGAGCTGGTGATCAAGGTGGCCGTGCTCGATGAGAACAAGCCGGGAATGCTTCGGGATCTACAGAGCTTCTGGGATGAGTTCGCGGCACGCAGGAAGCTCGAGGGACGCTGGACGCCCCGATGAGCTCTCCCGAGCCAGGCCTGGATGAGGTGCTGCGGGGCTGGACCGCGGACGGGGACCACCTGGCGGCGCTGCTGTTCTCGCGGATACCGCGGAGTGGTCTGGCCCAGATCGCGGGTGCGGACTACGGCGACCGGGCAGACCAACACCTGGCGGCGCTATTGGCCTACCAAGCGGGTGCGCCGCTGCCGAGCCCGATCCCCTGGTGTCCGCACGAGGTCCTGTCCCTGTGGCGCTGGCATGATGAGGCCGACCCGCTCTCCCGGGCGCTGGCCACCGCGGTCCTGCTCGCGGAGGCCGTACAGTCGGGGGAGCTGGCGGGCCACCAGCCCACTCTCGCGGTGTGTATCGATAGCTGTATGCAGCTCGAAGAGCCCTGCCTGGGAGCGCTGATGGAGCTGCTCATCGAGCTGGTCCGGGCCGAGGACTCCGCGGAGTCCATGCACCTGTTCGGGCTGCTCGGGGTGCTGATCGTGGGGGCCGCGATCGATCCGGATGACCCGAGGCTGCCGGCTCTGGCGGACTGGCTGGAGGGGGCGGAGCCTGTCCCCTGTCCGGAGCGATACCTCACCCCAGAGCATGGTTGGCTTCTCGGTACGACCTTCTTCGACCAGCAGCACCAGCGATGGAGAGGTCTCGCGCGCAGCGCGCTGGAGCCGGCGGGAGCGCCCGAGGTGCAGCGGGTTCGGGGCCGGCTGCTGAGCGGCGGCTCATAGCCCCAGCAGGGGCGGCTCTCCAGCGCGGTTGATCCTGGAGAGCGCCTCCAGCAAGCGCTGAGCGCTCACCGACCGGTCCAGGTGGAGGACCGCAGGGTGCGACACGCTGCTCAGACGCTCTGCATCCGCCGCGAGATCGATGGGCTCGGGCTCGGACTCGCCGTCGATGAGGGTGGCGTCGGTGCTCCGCAGCAGGATCTGAGTGCTCTCATCCGAGGGGGCAGACAGGCGGGCGTCCAGGCAGCCGGGCGCCCCGGTGGGGGAGCGGACGACGAAGCACACCGCGTCGACCCCCTCTCGGCGCAGGGCGAGCAGGACTGGGGAGAGGCGGACGAGGTCGGTCCGACGGTCGATCTCGAGTCGAATCGGGCCACCGGTGAAGGGGGTGATGGCCTCGGCGATGGGCATGGCGTAGCCGTTCTCGAGCTGGGAGGAATCGACCCGCCCATCTTTGAAGGGGAGGACGCGCTCTCCGCCCAGGGTGACCCAATAGACGCCGACGGTGACGGGGGTTCCGGGGGTCCAGGCTGCGGTCGCCTCGGTCTGGACGAGGTCGATGCCGGCCCGTCGCAACGCGATCTGGCGCTCTGCCAGCTCGTCGACCCCCTCGATCTGGAGGAGGGGGAGGAGGGCTGGAGCGACCCCGGCGGCGGGGAGGATCGCGAGGAAGGTGGAGAACAGGAAGCCGCCCGAGGTCCGCCCATCGAGCAGCGCCCGGGTCACGGGGACCAGGGTGCCGGCGGCGGCGAGGGCGAGGGCGAGGGCGACCCCGAGATCCCCGATGAGGCCCCACAGCAGGGAGGTGTCGAGGGCGGAGAGGAGCTCGGCCCGCTCGGAGTAGGGAGCGGTAGCCCAGATATCGAGGACGGAGAGTCGCTGGTGGAGGAAGTGGGCGAGGGCGAGGGCGAGGGCAGCGCAGGTGGCGATGGAGCCGATGAATGCGCGCCCTGCGACCATGCGACGGCGATCGTCGCCAGTGCCGAGTCGGACTGCGGCGAGCCCGATGGAGACGGTACCGATCAAGGCGAAGAGCGAAGCGAACGGCCCCGAGGCCAAGCCCACGACGACGCCGATCAGTCCGATGAGGGCGGGTGCTGCGTGGCCGGGCTTCCACTTGGGAAAATCCCCAGCGCGGGCGATATTCCCGATGGCGAGGAGAGGGGCGGAGAGCAGCAGCCCACAGGCTGTGAGGGTGGCGGTCAAGCCAAGGAGAGTGGCCGAGTTCTGTGGACCGGGGGCGAAGCCGGCGGTGAACCCGCCGACCGCGAGGGTCAGCCCGGGAAAGAACCACCACAGCGGCGCTGGAAGGCGGAACCGCCCGATGGAGAGGCCCGCCCAGACGAGGGTGACGAGGGCCCACAGCCCGGCGAGGCCAAGCAGGGCGTAGAGGGCTGGACCGGCGCTGAGGAGGAGGTCGGTCATCGAGTCCCGGGGTACCCCAGAATCCTACAGGTTGTCGTCGATGTACTCGACTACAGCAGCGTTGCTCTTGCGGAGATTGGGCTGGACAAGCCCCACAACGAATTTCTCGAGGGCCGGCGCGGCGCGCTTGGCCATGAAGGCGGGCACGCCGGGGATGCGCTCGGGGTGGATGATGAACTGTCCGCTCATATTGACGATGGTGACATCGCCCTCGTCGAGGAACACGTTCTCGCCGTGCGCTTCGATGGCGCCGGGAAGCACGCCGATCTCGAGGCGCCAACGGCACCGGTGGTGCTCTTCGTCCCACTCGGCGAAGTCGACCCAGGTGAGGTACTCGGCCTTGACCAGGGGACGCACGACCGCGGGGATGTCCGAGCTGGCCCCGGTCCAGTGGTTCTCGAGTCGAACGATGCGGCCCTCGACCTCGCGGCTGACGGTCTCGACCTCTTCGATATTGGGAAGGTAGTCGATCAGCTCGATGAGCTTGTCCCGATGGGTCGAGAACACGAGGTCGCGGGGATGGGGCAGTTCGTCGGTGATGGTGAAGCGCACGGAGCCTCCGATTCCACGGACACTCACACGGCTCGCGTGGGTTGGCCAGCGGTCGCGCGGTAAGCGGCTGCAATCGCGGCTTGCGTTCGGCTCGAGCAGATTGGATGGCGAAGGCGACAACAACGCCCTATTGGGGCGGACTGGAGACTCTATGCGGCGCGTAGGCAATATCCTCAAGCGCTGGTCCACGGACCAGCTGATCACGGGCATCGAAGCACAAGACTGGCTGAAGATGCTCTCGAGTAACAACTGGCGGATCGATCCTGCCTACGCCCACCGGGTCGCCTGGGTGGGGGGCTGGAGCATCCCCGCGACGGTCCTGGGCCGCATCGAAGACGCCCGCTATGGTCGCGAGCTCGCGGCGATGGAGATCGACCCCGATCCCCTGTTCGTGTTGGGGCACTGGCGAAGCGGCACCACGCACCTGCACAACCTGTTGGGTAGGGTCCCCGAGCACACCTACTCCACGGTCTACCAGGTGGTCTTCCCCTCGGCCTTCCTGATGACCGACGAGATCGTTCCGGCGCTCACGGAGCGGTTCATGGACGACACCCGCACCTATGACAACGTCAAGCACGGATGGAATGAGGCGGCCGAGGACGAGATCGCCCTGGCCAAGCTCACCGGCATGTCCCCCTACGTCAGCTTCATGTTCCCCGAGCAGATGGCGAAGTACGAGAAGTATGTGGACTTCCAGGAGTGCACCGCAGACGAGCGCAAGAAGTGGAAGACGGCCTTCTCCTACTTCCTCAAGAAGATCATGCTGGCGACGGGGGGCAAGCGGGTGGTGGTCAAGAGCTGCACCCACACCGCCCGCATCCGGCTGTTGCTCGAGATGTTCCCCAACGCCAAGTTCGTCTACATCCATCGCCACCCCTACGAGGTGTTCGCGAGCACGCTCCACATGCGCTCCCACACCGACTGGGAGAACTTCTTCCAGGTCCCCGAGGAGAACTGGGAGGCCCAGCGCGAGCAGCAGACCCTGTTGCTCGGTCAGCGCATCTTCGATCGCTACGTCGAGGATCGGTCGCTGATCCCCGAGGAGAACCTGATCGAGCTCAAGTACGAAGAGCTGTGCGGCAACGAGATGGAGGTCATGGAGTCGCTGTGGTCGCAGTTCGAGCTGCCGAACTGGGCCGGGGCAGAGCGCGAGCTCACCGAGTACACGGCGGGTTTGGGCGAGTACAAGCGCAACAAGCTCAAGATCAAGCCCAAGCAGAAGAAGGCCGTGGCCGAGATGTGGAAGAGTGCCTTCGAGCACGGCGGGTACGACACCGAGTACAAGATCTAGCCCGTGCTCGCCTTGCTGATCGCCGTCGGCTTCGCCCAGGACCTGTCCCCGGAGCAGCTCCGCGCGGGCAAGCGATTGGGGGCCAAGCCGGTTGCGGCCTGGGTCTATGGGGCAGGGGTCGAGAGCACTCCACCAGCGGGCAAGCGCTACGTCGGTGCGGACCTCGATCTCAAGCGCTTCGATCCATCCATCGAGCTGTCCGATATCGAGGCGATCAACATCTCGACCAAGGCGGCCTATGGCAACCCGCAGTTCGCATGCGTCGCCCCGAATGGGGAGTGGCTGGACTGTGCGACGGCCCCGGAACGGGTGCGGGTTCGGTTGGTGTGGACGGTCAGCGACCGCGCCGAGAAGCTGCGGTTCATGCTCTGGGGTCGCAGGTTGGCAGGTCGGGTCACGATCGAGCCATCCGGGCCGGGGCTACCGCGGCGATTGCGTTAGACTCGGGGGGGAGGCGCGATGTTCTGGCTGACCCTGGTGGCTCTCGGGGCCGACGAGTTCGACGAGGGGTTGAGTGATCGGGCTCGCGCTGCCGTGGAGAATCTCGAGGTGCGCGTCGATGGCGCGTGGTCCGATGGCCGAGCGGTGGTGGTCGATCTCCGTGTGCGTCGCTTCGATCGCATGCTGGAGCTTGAGGGGCTCAGCCTGGATGGCCCCCACGACGGCCGGTACCGCGGTGGGGAGTGCCTCGGGCCGGGCGATCAGTATGCATACTGCTGGACGGACGAGGGAAAGCGGCGGCTGCGGGTGCGCTTCGATTCGCTCACACCGCTGGGGAAGCACACCCTGCGCTGGTATGGGCAGCCGGTGGCGAGCTTTGTGGTGAAGCCCGGCGGCGGGGCTCCACCGCTCCCGGAGCGGGATGAGGAAGTGGCCAGGCGCTACGAGACTCGACCGCCGAAGGTCTTCGAGACTACGGGGGTTTCGGGGTTCGAGGACGCAGAGCACGCCCCCCCAGCGGGCCGTCGCTATGTGGTGATCGACGCGGCCTTCAGCGGGGCTCCTCCGTCGATGCTGGGCGAAGACCTGTGGCTGGGCTTCGGCGAGGTCTCCGAGCCGGTGTCTGTCCTCGAGTGCGCGGTCGATGGCGCCCCGCTCCAGTCCTGCTCCCCCCTGCCCAGCGAGGGTACGGTTCGAGTGGTCGCGGCGGTCCCGGTTCGGGCCTCATCGGTCTCCATCGGGTTCGGCGAGGCCGAGCTCGCTGGGGTCGAGGACCTCGAAGATCTCGATGGGGCCGAGCTCTCGGATGGGTTGCTCGCTTCGCTTCCGCTGTCGACTCCCACCGCTCCTCTGGTGCCGCTGCGTGCCTGGTCCGCCAAGATCCACTGGGGCAGTGTGTGGGCGGATCTGGCTGTGGAGGGAGCCCTCGATCCAGATGGGCTGGAGGAAGCGATCAGCGTGCACGATCTGCAGACGGGTGAGCGGATCGGCGAGATCGAGATGGCGGAGTGCTACGCCAGCGACCCTGGCGAGAACCCCGGCACCGAGCCCGTCCCGTGCGAACCGGGGACCGTGATCCGGGTGTACTGGCGAGCCAACCGGATTCCGGAGGAGGTTCAGCTCGGCTCCTTCGGCGGTGCCCTGGGCGAACCGCTCCAGCTTGCGGAGTCGGGCCCCCTCTTCAGTCCCCTCACCATGGCCCGTGCCGCTGAGAACTGGGGCGATCTGGGGGGGGCGATGGGGCTGTATCAGCAGGCCCTCGAAGAGGATCCGGGCCAGCTGGAACTCCTCTACAGCCTGGCAGTTCTCAGCGAACGACTCGACGACCCCTCCGCGGGTTCGTGGGCCCAGCGACTGCTGGAGTCCAGCCCAGAACACGAGGTCGATGCCTACCGAATGCTCGCCACCGCAGACGTGCGGGCACAACGCTACGAAGCGGCGGTCGCGGTGCTCCAGCGGGGTCTGGAGGAGCACCCGGGGAATATCGGGCTCGAGCAGGAGCTGGGCCGGGCCTATCTAGAGATGGGTGACTCCGCTGCCTCGGAGCGCTGGCTGGTCCGGGCGTTGGAGCACGCCCCGAGGTTTTTGGTGGTCCCGGAGCTGTCCGCGGCGATGAAGCTGAGGGGCGAGCACGGCCTGGCGCTGCTCGCTCTCACCCGGTCCGTGCTTATGGGGCCTCAGCAGCCGGGAGCACCGGACTCCCGGGACCTGCTCCGCTCTTGGCTCACCCAGCCTACGGTCTTTCCAGGGGGCTCGGCAGACCGGGGGCCGCTCGGGGCGGTGGTGCCACGCCGGGTGAGCGAGCGCAGCGAGCCGGTCGCCATCGAGCAGCTCGAGGCGCTGATCCTCGCGTGGGACGCGGCCTCCCGGGCGGGCGCCAACACCCCGCACTTCGCATCGGACCCGTGGTATGGCGTGATCAGCGAGCCCTTTCGCAAGATCGTGGACGCCGATCTGGTCGAGGCGGCGGCCTATCTGGCCCTGCTCGAGCCCCAGACCTGGCCCCCCACGATGAATGTCAGGGTGGAGCGCGCGCGGAGGCTGCTCCAGCGGTAGCCGGGGCAGGGTGTTATGGGGCGTGACCGATCCGGAGGCCCCATGTCCGACTTCAAGGACCGCGTCGAGGACTACCTCTCCTCGAGCACCCACCTCTCCAAGCGCCATGTCCATCCCCGTCTGCTCAAGATGTTCGAGATGGGGGGCATCAAGGCCGTGTTCAACCGCGCCGAGGGCCAGTACCTCTGGGACACGGAGGGCAACCGCTTCCTCGACCTGCTCGCGGGGGGGGGCGTCTTCTTCATGGGCCGCAACCACCCCAAGATCAATGGGGCGCTGCGCGACGTGCTCGAGATGGATCTGCCCAACCTGTGCGTGGTGAACGCATCGGCCCTCGGTGGCGTGCTCGCGGGCAAGCTGCTCGAGCTCGCCGGGGGCGACTTCGGAAAGGTGGTCTTCGCCAACTCCGGCTCGGAGAGCAACGAGGTCGCCGTGCGATTTGCTCGGGTGGCTACGGGTCGCCGACGCTTCCTCTACCTCGAGGGTGCCTTCCACGGGCGCTCCTTCGGGGTGGCCTCGATGTGCGGCTACGAGTCCATGCGCGAAGGCATGGAGCCGCTGATGCCCACCTGCACCCCGCTCAAGCCCAACGATATCCGGCAGCTCCGTCGGGAGCTGAAGATGGGTGATGTGGCCGCGGTATTCATGGAGCCCGTCCAGGGAATGACCGGCATCGCCCTCGATCCCAACTATATGCGCGAAGCAGAGACCTTGTGCGAGCAGTACGGCTCTCTGTTGGTCATGGACGAGGTCCAGACCGGCCTCGGCCGCTGCGGCAGCTGGTTCGCCAGCACCGGCGCGGGGGTCCGTCCCCACATCCTCACGTCCAGCAAGGCGCTGTCGGGGGGCCAGGTGCCGGTGGGCGCGGTGCTCATCAAGGACGAGGTCTACGAGCGCATCTACAGCAAGTTCGGCACGGGCTTGGTGTACTTCTCCACCTTTGCCGAGAATAACCTGGCGATGGCTTCGGCCCTCACCGCCCTCGAGGTGCTCGAAGAGCTCGATGCCCCGGCCGAGTCCGCTCGCAAGGGCGAGATCTTCCGCGAAGGCCTCGAGGCGATCAAGCAGAAGTACGATGTCATCGACCGCATCGAGGGCATGGGCCTGATGATCACGGTGTACTTCAAGGACTCCGCCACCCCGGCGCTCATGGCCCAGCAGAAGATCATGGGTGTCGTAGACAGCAGCGCCTTCGCCGCGGCGGTCCACACCCAGCTCTTCGTGCGCTCCCACATCATCGCCCAGCTGCCCGGGCCGGGCAAAAACGCGCTGAAGATCCTCCCGCCGGTCATCGTGACCGAGGACGACATCCGCTACTTCCTCAGCGCCTTCGAGGACATCCTGGCCGACCTGTACCAGGCCAATACGGGGCCTGTGGCAGCGCTCGCGGGGGGGCTGGTCAAGGACACCGTCAGCCGTGTATCCGAGGCCATCCCGGCCGTGGGGCAGCTCCTCGGACGGGGCGCTCCGGCCAAGTGAGCTCGGCTCCCCGTGGTTCCCTCGAGGACGTGCTGGATGGGCTGGTAGACAGCTACGCTTCGGACACGCCGCTCAACAGCCTCGAGACCTATGCGCTGCCCAACCGGCGCGCGGTGGTCGAGGCCTTCATCCACCTGATGCATGTGCTCTACCTGGGCTACTTCAGCACTCGCAGGCTGTCCCAGCAGACCCTGCGTATGGCCCTCGCCGAGCATTTGTTGCCGGCGTCCGAGATTCTCTGCACCCAGATCTCCCGGGCCACGGCCTGGGCAGACCGAGGGCGCCCGGACTCGGAGCGCCGCTGCGATGCGTGGTGCGAGGACCACGTCCAAGGGCTGCTGGGCCAGCTCCCGGCGCTTCGCGAGGTCCTGCGCGGCGATATCGAGGCCGCCTATCGCAACGACCCCTCGGCAGAGTCCGTAGAGGATGTGGTCTTCTCCTACCCCTTCGTGTTCGCGGTCACCGCCTACCGGCTTGCCCACATCCTGTACGAGGCCGAGGTGCCGATGCTGCCCCGCATCCTCACCGAGCACGCCCACACCCGTACCGGCATCGACATCCATCCCGGAGCCCAGATCGGCGAGCGATTCTTCATCGACCACGGCACCGGTGTGGTCATCGGGGCCACTGCGGTCATCGGCGAGGATGTGAAGATCTACCAGGGGGTCACCCTGGGCGCACACTCTGTTCGCGGAGATGTGGAGAGGCGCCGGGGCCGCGTGGTCAAGCGCCACCCCACCCTGGAAGATGGGGTCACGGTGTACGCCGGATCCACCATCCTCGGGGGCGATACGGTGATCGGGCGGGGCTCGACCATCGGCGGCAATGTCTGGCTCACCCGCAGCGTGCCTGCGGGCTCGCGCATCTTCTTCCGCCCGGAGTCCCCATGAGCGCTGCAGCAGATATCGTAGAGGCCATCGGAAATACCCCGCTGATCAAGCTGAGAGGCCCGTCGGAGCGGACCGGATGCACGATTCTGGGCAAGGCGGAGTGGCTGAACCCCGGCATGTCTGTGAAGGACCGCGCGGCCAAGTTCATGGTGCTCGATGCCGAGCGTCGCGGGGTGTTGAAGCCGGGGGGTACCGTTGTCGAAGGCACGGCGGGCAACACCGGAATTGGCCTGGCCATGGTGGGGCGCGCCCGGGGCTACCGGGTGGTGATCGTGATCCCGAACACCCAGACCCGCGAGAAGAAAGACACCCTCCGGCTGTTCGGCGCCGAGCTGGTCGAGGTCCCGGCGGTTCCCTTCGCCAACCCCAACAACTATGTGCATGTGGCCCAGCGGCTGGCCGACCGGATGGGGGCCTTCTACGCGAACCAGTGGGACAATACTGCCAATCGGCAGTCTCATATCGAGGGTACGGGCCCGGAGATCTGGGCCCAGACCGGCGGGCGTATCGATGGTTTTGTGTGCGCGATCGGCACCGGCGGCACCATGGCCGGCACCTCCATCTTCCTCAAGAGCGTGCGCTCCGAGATCACCGTGGCTCTGGCCGATCCCTACGGAGCGAAGATGCACGCCTGGTTCACGCGGGGCGAGCTCGCGGTCGATGTCGAGGGGGGCAGCATCACCCAAGGCATTGGCCAAGGGCGGGTCACCGGGAATATCGACGGAGCGCTGGTCGACACCTCCTTCCGTATCCCCGACCCCGAAGCGGTCGCGGTGCTGGATTCTCTCGCCTCGAACGAGGGCCTGATGCTGGGGGGCTCGTCGGGGGTCAATGTGGCCGGGGCGATTCGCCTCGCCGAGGAGATGGGCCCGGGCCACACCCTGGTCACCCTGCTCTGCGACCACGGCGGCCGCTACCAGAGCCAGCTGTGGAGCCCGGAGTTCCGTGCCAGCAAGGGGCTATCGTCCCCAGACTGGCTCACCCGCGGCTCGGATATCCAGCCGCCCTTGGTCTGATCAGGGCGCGCAGTCGATGGAGCCGAGGGGGAGGTCGGGGTCGGCAGCGAACCCGATCTCGAGCTCGCTGAGGTGCACACTGCCGAGGTGATCGTGGACCTCTTCGGTGACGCCGGCGATGCGCTCATTGCTGCCCGGCCCCGTCTCCCACCAGGCCTCGTCCTCCAGCGGGACGGGGCCCCCGGTGGCGCCCTGACCGTACTCCGATCCCCCTTCTCCTGCGGGGGCCCAGGGCTCGGTGCGGTCCATGGCATAGCCGCTGAGCGCTTCCGATGCGGTGTCGTGGGCCTGGATGCCGTCGGTGAAGGATTGGGGCCAGCCCCCGGGGAACTCGCCGACGGTCACGAGGTGGGCCTCCTTCACGACCGGGCCGATGGTGGGGGTGTTCAGCCAGCGATCGGTGCCATCATCGGTGCAGTCGAGGCCGGCAGCGCAGGAGGACCAGAACATGCGAACGGGCTGGGGGTCCATGGTGCAGGGGCTTCCGGTATGACGAAGGGATTGCAGGCCCGACCCGCTTCGCAGGGGTTGGGCACGGGCTGGGTGGGCGGCACGGGCTCGTCTGGAGGGACGATATCGGGGCCGGTTTGGCCAGGAACGCGGGTGCAGGGAGCGAGCACGGAAAACAGGAGCATGGGCATTCCCGGCTGGGATTTGTAGAATCGTCCCCTATCCGCTGTGACAAACGGTGACTAGCCTCTCCCATGGGCGGATGGGCTGCCTGAGGGGGTTGAGCGGCGAAGATGGGCATCCTGAATTCGAATCAAGACATGAAGACGGCTGGGATGGCGGTGCTGGCGGCGGCCTTTCTTGCGGGATTCCGCTTCTGTGACTTTGGCCCGCGGCATCGGGCGACCCGGAATGTCGCGGATCGACTCCAGGTGGATGTGGGAGAGGTCTACGGAGAGCGAGCGCGATCCGGCAAGGACGACGAAGAGCCAGTCCGGGTGCCGGGGGCCTACTATCCGGAGCCGGTCGATGCCCCGACGATGTCTGGGGACTCGATGTTGCCCATGGTGGTGGCCGGGCTGGGCGGTGCTACGGTCTTTGGGGCCATCGGCCTGGTGGGATTCTTCGTCTTGCGAAGCTCGGATTCGGGAGGCGCCGAAGGAGAGCTTGGCGACGGCGAGGAGTCGGAAGCTCTGGAGCTCTGACGGTGTGCGTCTGCGGACCTAGCCGCGGTGGGTCACCGACCGGCGAAGCGAATCAGCGCCTTCGGGTGGGACTGCATCACGGCCTCGAAGCTGTTGCGCTCCCAGTCGTCGATGTCGACCAGGGTGCCCTCTCCGCGGTTGAGGATGACATTCCAGATGGCATCGTGGATGCCATTGTCGTGGTTCTCGAGCAGGGCCCGGGTCATGTGCCAGGTCTGGAAGATCCGCCTGCCGACCACACCGTGGAGCTGGAGGCCGTTCATCACGATTCGGTGCGCGTCCTGAATGACCAGGTCGCCGTTCTGTACGCCAAATAGCACCACCCGCCCGCCGCGCCGGGTGATCTGGATGGCGTTGTTCACGCTGGAGTTGAACCCAGCCATCTCCAGGGCGACGTCTACGCCCGACCCGTCTGTGGCGTCGAGGATGGCGGATCGAAGCCCCGGTGAAGCGGCGTGAGGGGTGTCTGCGGGGGGAAAGCCCGGATCGATGAGCTGGTCGCAGCCGAGCTGACGGGCGAGCTCGCGACGGGCGGGGTTGGGCTCGATGCCGATGACCTTACGAGCGCCCATGCCCCGGGCGATGAGCACCGCGAACAATCCGATGGTGCCGGTGCCGAGGATGGCCACGGTCTTGCCGCGGAGATCGGTGATCTGGCAGGCGTGCATGGCGTTGCCGAAGGGCTCCTGGACCGCGGCGACCTCGGGGCGGATCTTGTTGAGATCGGTCCGCCACAGGGCCTTGGCGGGGAGCTTGACGTAGTCGGCGAAGCAACCGTCCAGGCTGATACCGATGATCCGGTCGCGGGCGCAGACGTGGTACTCGCCGAGCCGGCACTGTAGGCAGGTGCCGCAGACGATGTGGGACTCCGTGCTGACGATCTCGCCGACCCGGTAGCCGTACTTCTCGGTGACCCGGGGGCCGATCTCGACGATCTCGCCGAGCAGCTCGTGGCCGAAGATACGCCGGTCCTTCCCCTCGCGATCGAGGCTGCCGAGCACCATATCTCCGAACGCTTTTCGCCACCAGATCCCGCGATCCGAGCCGCAGAAGCCCGCGTAGAGCACCTTGACCAGGACCTCGGAGCGGTCTTCCTGGTCGGTTGAGATTTGCGGTATTTCGACCTTTTCGCGGACCATTCCCGTGCTGGTGTTCCAGTCCTCGCGGGTGCGGTCGAAGGTCAATGCGTTCATGGTCGCCATGGCGGCCCTCTAACCGGCTGGGGGGAGCGCGAGCGCGAGCCGAGCCAACTCGACGATAGGGACCAACGGGGGCTGGAACGGTGCCGACCGCGATCGAGTGCTACCCTCCCTTCGAGTACGGAGACTCCATGCCCCGCTGTGTCGGCCTGATCTTGTTGACCGCCTCTCTCGTGAGCCCGGCCCATGCCGCTCCCTGGCAGTCCGGAGAGCTACGCCCGCTGCCGGTGGAAGGGCCCGTGCATACCGTCGCGATCTCCAACTGGGCTGGGGAAGCGGCGGTGATTGTGGCCGGTCCGGAGTCGGTGACCGTGTTCGGCACTGATGGGGCTGTGGTCGCCACCGCAGACTCGAGCACCTCCTCGCTGGTCATCGAGGATCTCGACACCGATGGCACCCCCGAGGTCATCGCCTGTGGTCCCGCTGGACTGGAAGTGCTCCGTCCCGGAGACGAGGGGGGACTGGGGGAGTCCATCTCGCTGTCCACCGAACCCTGCGAGCAGGTCGTGGCGCTCCAGGGTGATCTGTATGCCTCTCTCGTCACCCTGGGAGAGGGGAAGGTGCGGGTGCTCACCCCCGGTGGGGATGGGCTGGTAGCGGCCGAGTTCGCGGGTCCGACGAACCCGTCGGTCCTCGTCGCCACCGGGTCTCGATTCGCGGTGATCGGAGACACCGTCGTCACGGGTCCGGAGCCTCACACCCTCGAGGTCGAGTCCGGAGTGGTGGCGATGGGGCCCGATGGAGACAGCTGGCTGGTGGGCTTCGGTGGAGACTCGCCTCGCTTGGTGCTCGCAGATGGCACCGAGCTGCCGTTGCCCTCGGCACCGACCTGGGTGCGCCGTGCGTCGTTGGCACAGCCGGACGATCTGCTCGTCGGTCTGGGGTCGAATCAGGTCGCCATGCGCCTGGATGGAGAGCCCCTGGAGGTGGTCGAGCTGCTGGTCTCAGCAGAGGTGTTCGGGCTCGGAGACCTCGATGGAGATGGGTGTACCGACCTCGTGACCAGCTCCGCAGACGGAACGGAGGCGGCGATCTCCATGGGCAGCTGTGGGGTAGCAGCTCCGCTGGCGGTGCCTGTCGATGAACCGGCACCCCCACCAGTCGAGTCGGATCCACCGGTCGACTCGGCAGGACTCGAGCTGGGCGAAGAGTGGGCTCTGCTCGAGTTGGTGGCTGAGGTGCCGGTCGAGAGGCAGCTCGTCGATGCCGTTCATGGCTGGGACCGGTTTGGCCAGCGAGGTGGGCCCAAGGGGCTTCATCTGAGCGAGGCGGGGCTGCTCAGCTTCACCCCCACCCAGAGCCAGGTGGGCCTGTGGCGGGTATCGATCGTCATCGCTGAGGGCTCCGAAGAGAGGTGGACGGGGCTGGTGATGCGCGTGCGGGCGACGGAGGATTCCGTAGGAGGGGGCTCCATCCTGGCGGTCGACCGGCGCAAGCCCCCGATCGTGCTCGAGCCCGAGGAGGAGCCGCGAGCCGGCCGCAGAGAGCCGAGCCGGCTGTCCATCCGCGAGTGTAGGGTCTCGGTGGGGGTCGCGGCCGGTCTGTCCCGCAACGCCCAGTCCAGCTGGACCAATGTGGGGCTGCCCAGCGCGGTGGTGTCGGGGAGCCCGGAGGTGGCGCTGGTGTGTGCGGGCGGCGGCACGAAGGTGCGCTGGTTCGTCGGTGCAGACAGCGCGCCCACCTTCTTCTACATCAGTCCGTCGGGTCGGAGGAACCACGTCTTGGCGGCTACCTTGGGGGTCGAGTGGAACCCCGGCCCGGTACGTATTGGAGCTTTTGGCAACCTGGGCTTCGTCGTAGCAGGGGTGGGCCTGCGGGCGGTATGGCTGCCGATCACGACCCAGAGCGGGGCCAAGCAGGGGCTCGAAGCGCGCTTCACCGCCTACCCGATGAACCTCGCGGGGCAGGTGATGCTCGGCTACACCTGGGAATTCGGCGCCTTCTAGGACCCAGCCCTGGGTGCGCATTCGTCCCGACGGGGCTATCGTCTGTGCGATGCGATGCTTCTGGTTGCTGTTGGTGTTGTGGGGCTGTTCTGGGGCGGAGACCGATCTGCCTACAGAGGACCCATGTCAGGGGGGCGATACGCCCACGCTCACGGTAGGAACGGGCGATAGTGCCTATGAGTCCACCACGGCGGGCCAGGCTCTCGATCTGGTTCGGGGGGCCCAGGGAGGCGTGCATCTCACCCTCGCAGTCGATGCGACCTATCTCAATCCCGAGGAGAGGCTCGAGGCCACCCTCACGGGGTTGATCGGTGGCCAGCCGGTCGGCCTGTCCGAGCCCTTCGTCTCCCTGCGCTGCAACCCCGATACCAACACGCTCCAGGCGTGGGGTCTGCGGCTCATCTACGATGAACAACCCGACCTCCTCGATGGCCAGGCCACCGATGTGACGGTCGAGCTCACCGATGTGGACGGGCGTGTCGCCACGGGTTCCACCAACTTCCTCATCAACGATCCGGAGGCCCCATGACGCGGCTCACGCTCCCAGTCCTTCTCCTGCTCGCCGCCTGCAAGGGCGATGCGCCGGAAGATACCGACACCGATGTGCAGGTCGACTGCAGCATCTACGGAATCGATATTCCCAGCGTACGCGGTGAGATCGAGGGCTCCTACGACGCCGCCAACGGGCGGCTGGTGATCTTCGGCGGCAACCAGGATGTGCCCGATGGCTGCGCGTTCGGCGCCACCGACTTCATCCAGGACACCTGGGAGTACAACCTGGAGTGTGGGGCCTTCCGTCAGATCGCCGATGCGGGTGAGGTCCCTTCCCGCCGGGGGCGCTACGCCACGGCCACGGATGGCGAAAAGCTCTACCTCAGCGGCGGCCGCTTCCGGGACGGAACCTCGGGCGACTACACGCTGCGCCGCGATCTGTGGGCCTTCGACTACGCGACGGACACCTGGAGCCGCCTCAGCCGAGGTGAGGGGCCATCTGGCCGGTCCAATCACAATATGGTCTACCTCGACGGGAAGCTCTGGGTGTTTGGGGGCAACGACTCCAACAACGGCGCCTTCTTCGCCCCGCTCAACGACCTCTGGGTCTACGACCTGGCCGCGGGAACCTGGAGCGAGCGAAGCTTCGCTGGCCCCGCCCCAGAGGCCCGGTTGTTCCACGGAATGGCCACAGATGGTGATATGATCTACGTGTACGGGGGGGGCGATGCCAATGCCTTCTTCGGTCCCTTCCTCGCGGATCTATGGGCCTTCGATCCCAGCAACGACACCTGGACGCTGATGCACGATGGGGTCGGTGGAGCCCAGGTTCCGTCGGACCGCTTCTGGGCCAACCTCGAGTACGACAGCACCACCAATCAGCTCATCCTGTTCGGCGGGCACGACAACACGGACCTGGGCAATACCAACCAGGTGTACAGCTTCGATCTGGGCACGGCGTCATGGACCCGGCAGATCCGCGGTGATGTGTACGCGAATGGGGCGGCCGCCCAGTGCGACTTCCCGGCGGACTTCGTCGACCCGGACCTCGACTCTCCAGAGCGTCGCAACGCCGGCGCATCGGCGATGACCCCGGATGGGCAGATGATCATCTTCGGCGGCAAGACCGACTGCGGCTTGATCAACGATGTCTGGACCTACACCGTGGCCGGAGGGTGGAACCTCGAGTCCGCACCCACCGAGGGCGAGTCCTGCCTACGGGCCAACCAGAACTGCACATCGCTCTGCTTCTGATCGGCCCGAGGGGGGCTACAGCGCGGCGGTCATCCGCTTGACGTAGTCCTTCATCTCGTTGCCCAGCAGCGCGCTGATGACCGGCTTGAGCATCGGGGCCATCATCCCGGGCACGCCCAGATCGATCTCGACCTTCTCGGAGTAGTCGACGGAGGTGCCGCCATCCTTCTCGGAGAACACCGCCGTTCCGGACTGCTTCATGTTGCCGTCGGACAGCGTGGTCCAGCGCAGGGTGTTGCCATCGAGCTCGTACTTGCAGCGGAACTCGCCCTTGAACTTGACCACGCCGTGGTCTTCCTCTTCCATCACGAAGTGGATGACGCCATCTTCGACGCTCGATGACTCGAGCCCCTTGGTATTGGCGAGGATGACCTCGGGGTTGGCGAAGTGGTCGCGCACGGTGGCCAGGGGGCCGTCGAAGCTGCGGGTCTCGGTGTGGGTGCCTTCGAACCAGGGCATATCAACCTCCAGCGCGCCTTCTAAGCGGCCGCAGAAGGCGGGGCCATCAGGGTTCGGATCCGGTCGCGCGATCCCACAACCGCCCTGGCGCTCCCGCCCAGTCCTCGCTGGTCACATCCAAGGTGATCGGCCCCGCATCGAAGCCGAACCCGAGCTCTGCAGCGCCGTCTTCGTCGGAATCTCCCCAGTGGCCCCGAATCCCGAAGCCCGAACCCGCCCCACCGCCGTAGCGGATGTGGTCATCTCCGCTGCTGTTCGGGTCGCTCCGACCTGTCGAGGTGGCTCCTCCGAGCGCCGTCGCTCCTCCGCCCAGATTGAAGCCCTCGGACCCGAACCAGGCATCTCCAGTCAGTCCGAGCCCCTGGAGCTCGGCTCCGCTCCCGGAGTCGTCCTCTCCTTCGGCTCCGAAGAGCTCGAGCCGGCCACTGGCCCCGACGCGGATGTTGCCGTCTGAGGTCTCCCAGAGCCCTGCGCGGCCGTCGCCTGTGGCCACCCCGACCCGTCCAGCGTCATCGTCGTACTCTTCCCAGCCCGAGAACCAGGGGTGGATGTTGGTATCGTTGACCTCGACATCTCCCTCCATGACGCGGGTTCCGGCTTCGTGGGTACGATTGCGCACGCGAGGCTGGGGACCTTCGGGTAGGTCGAGGTTCATCGGGTTGTCCGAGTCGAGGCTCATGGGGTCGGCGCGGCGGTTGCGGGCTCCTTCTTCCATGAGCTCCCGGGTGGCTCGGTCGGAATCGGACTCGAGGACCTCGGCACGGGAGCTGATCAGGATTTCTCCGTCGGGGGTGTCCACCCGGGTGAAGGTCATGTCCGCCTGCTCCTGGAACATCTGCTCCTGGGCGGCTGCGTTGCCTTGGGGTTGGGTGATCTGGGGCGGAGCGGCGGATCGAGAACCCCTGGTTGGACGGCTTCGCTTATTGGATCGCTGCTTGCGTGACATCAGACCCCCCGGGCATACCGCTACGATATGCCCATCTGGTCAGGGAGAACATCGCATATTCATGCGGAAAGTCCGTTTTGCAGGAGGTCGTAGAGGGCATCGAGGCCGATGGCATAGTCGTTGTGGAGTCGCAGCTGCGCCCCGCTGCGGAGCTTGAGATCCAGGTGTGCGGTCTGGGGCTTTCCGACCCACCCTGACTGCCGTGTGGACACCCGCTTTGCCCGTACCGAGGCGATATCCTCCCAGCGGACGATCGGTCTGGTGCCGAGCTGCACCCCTTCTGAGGTCAACCGGAGCGGATTTTGGGCTGTGCGCTTTCGGGTCTCGAAGTTCGCCCAGCCGATCATTCCGAGCGGGGCCGCCGAGAGGCAACCGATGGCGATGAATGCGGGGACGCCCGTGAACCAAATCCCGGCCAGCATGACCGAGATGAACAGGAGGATCCCCGGCCACCAGCGGGGCCAGTCCATCGGCTCGAGCAGCAACGGTTCTGGGAAGAAGACCTTGGGGCCGACCCGTTCATCTGGGAGTGGAAGCAGATCGCGGTGCTGGGCATCCAGGGCGTCGAGCAGCGCAGCTTGCACCCGCTCGAGGTCGATATCGAACCAGTTGTACTCGACGCGCACAGCAGAGAGAGAAGGCCCGAGGACGAGGGTTTTCTGACCACCGAACAGGTTCCCGCTGGTCTCGAGCACCAGGCTGGACAGGGATGTGAGGTCGATGCGGTGTTGCTCGTAGCGGTGCCAGGGGCGCAGCATTCCCAGCAGGCCGTAGTCGGGAATCTCGAGCTCCAGCAGGTGGCCTTCGAGGTGCATCCGCGGAGGGTGGATGAGGAGATGGAGCTGGCGGGTGGCTGCGGCGAGCAGCAGGTAGGCGAGTCCGGCGAGCACGAGGATGATGGGGCCGCCGAGCTCGATGCCCAACGCTCCGAGGGCGATTCCGGGCACCCCGAGAGCGAGGGATCTGGCGACCGCAGAGCCGTTTGCCGGCGGGAAGTCCGTGGGCCGGGAGGAGCCCTCCACTCAGCTCTCCAGCAGGTTGGCCCCGACCCAGCGAGCCAGTCCCATGATCGTGTGCTGCGGATTCACGCCCAGGACGCTGGGGATCATGCTCGCGTCCGAGATGTACAGCCCCTCGTGTCCGTGGACCTTTCCGTGCACATCGCAGACCGAGGTGTGGGGGTTGGTCCCCATCACGCAGCCGCCGAATAGGTGGGACAGGATGGCGAGGTAGTTGCGGGGGTCGGTGGGCCCGTCTTCGATGAGGTGGACCTCGTCGGGGCCGAGCTTGTAGGGGAGCCCGTAGATGCCGGGGATGATTGCCTTTGCGCCCGCTGCGAACTGGAGCTTGGCGACCGTGGCCATGCCCTCGCGGAAGCGGTGCATATCGCCCGAGTCGAGCGTGTAGGAGACCGCGGGCTTGTCGAAGAGGCCGTTGCGGACGGTACCGGTGCTCTCGGCCCGCAGCGCATGGACCCACATCGTGAGGTGCCGATAGTCTGCGAGCCGCTCGACGTATTTGCGACCCCCGCCCTTGAGCCGGGTCATGGCCATCTCGGGGGGAACCGAGAGCGTCTCGAGCTTGAATCCGCCCTTGTTGCGGTGCTCGAGGCTCGCCCAGCCCTGGGTGTTTCCGATATTCATATCGACGGGGTCTTCGAAGACGCCAAAGATGCCGGCCCCAGGGTGGGCGCGGAAGTAGCGACCGAGTGCAGGGGAGCGTAGATTGGAGCGCTGGAGCAGGCAGGGGCTGTGGGTCGCCGAGGCCGCCACGACCACGGCACGTCGCGCTCTGACCTGGAAGCGGCCCCCCTTTCGCTTGGTGGTGGGGTGAAAGAAGCGCCCGACCACGCCGGTTGCCCGGTTGCCCTCGAAGACCACGCGCTTGACCGGGGCGTTGGACAGCAGGCGCCCCCCGCGCTCCAATACCTCGGGGATGAAGTTGAGGTTGAGGCTCTTCTTATGGCCGGCACGACACCCGGACATGCAGTAGCCGCTGCCCTCGCAGTCCTTGACATAGCGACGCATATAGTGGCCCTCGATGCCCAGGGCTTTGGACCCGGCCATGGCGAGCTCGTTCGTCCGCCCGCGGGTATGGGCGGGGGCGACCTCGACGCAGAGCTCCTCGTCGAGCTCGCTCTGGAAGCGCAGGACTTCTGACCGAAACACCTCTCCGCCGATGCCGAAGCGCTCGGACCACAGCTCGAAGATATCGTCGGGGGTGGTGACGGCGATGGCGCTGTTCACCACGGTGGTTCCGCCGACTGTGCGCGCCTGGACCACGGGCCACAGGGCTCTTCCGCGGGTGATGGTCGTGCCGAAGTCGTCCATCAGGTCCCGCATTCCACCAAAGGCGGACTGGGGGTAGTCTTGGGGATCCCGCCAGGCGCCCGCCTCTACGAGCACGACATCCGCCCCCCCTCGGGCCAGCTGGTTGGCGACGGTAGCCCCGCCCGCGCCGGAGCCGACGACGACATAGTCCGCTTCGAGCGCGAGGTTGTTCCAGCGCCTTCGGTGGCTGATATGGCTCATGATCGCCAGGTCCCGGGATCGGATTCGTAGGGAGGGAGGTTGATCTTGCTGCGCACGCCCGCGTCGGCACCCCAGGCGAAGCCCGCGGAGAGCTTGAGCAGAAAGACGGCTTGCCGAACGAGGTAGAAGCGGTGGTTGGTGACGCGGTCCGCGTGGGTGTCCCGTAGATCGGGGGGCAGCTGATAGGAGAGCACCGGGCGCCGGACCGTGAGGATGGGGGTGACGGTGTACACGACGGCTCCGGCGACCACGCCCAGCCACAGCTGGGTGCTGGCCTCGCGCTTGTACTGGTCGACGAAGTCGTCCCAGCCCGCATCGATGATGCCCGGCATGGGCCCGCCGGAGGGTATGAGGTCGTCGAGGGCGGCGCGGACGAGTCGTTTCATCGGGGGGCTCCTGTCATACCAGGCGGTATTGCGGTGTATCGCGGTGGGAGCCGGGGTGGTGACAGGCTTGGAGGATCCACGAGAAAACCCCGCCAGAGCAATGCTCTGACGGGGCTTTCAAGATGTACACCCAAGAGGAGTCGAACCCCTAACCTTCGGATCCGTAGTCCGACGCTCTATCCAATTGAGCTATGGGTGCAGAAGAGTCTGGGTCTGATCGGAGTCGGAGGGATTCGAACCCTCGGTGGAACTACTCGCCCCACACTTGATTAGCAATCAAGCACCTTCGGCCACTCGGTCACGACTCCAGTAGACATTTGTAAAAGAACGCGGAGGCGGAGGGATTCGAACCCACGGACCTCTCGGTCGGCGGTTTTCAAGACCGCTGCCTTAAACCACTCGGCCACACCTCCAACGAGGCAGGCGCTCTGTGTTAACCCGAGCGTGCCGAGCGTCAAGCCGAAGCGGCCTCGGTGGGGGCAAGACGCTTCCTCTGATGGACGGAGAGCGCCCTCAGGTACTTCGCACGCCGTGTGAAACCCGCCTTCGAAGCCCGGCTGGCGGCCATGTCGACGAATCGGGCCACAAGAGGATCACACCAGCCGCGTTGGATGTATCGCTTCACAGCGCCGAAGTGTTCGGCGAAGGCCTTGCGGTCGACATCGTCAGCGCTGGTGAGGATGGAGCCGAGGTGGGCCAGCAGATCGCCGACCTGGGTCTGGGAGCGGAACACGACGCGGAATAGCGAGCGCGCCTGGTCGACCTCTCCCTGCTCGGCGAGCACGAGGCCGAGGTGAGCGCGCATGGCCCACGCGTTGGCATCGCCCAGGACACTGAACCGGTCGGTTGCATCGCGGTAGCCGCGAGCTGCGTCGTCGAGGTTCCCGCGCGCCCGACCGATGCTGGCGCGTAGATAGGCACACACGGCGGCGTCGAAGTCGTTGTTCTGTCGCTTGGCGAGCTGCTCGGCGCGGCGGATATGTCGGGTGGCGTCGTCCAGGCGGCCGAGCTTGATGAGGGTATGGGCGACATCGACCTCGCATCGCGACCGCCGCATGCCCCCGTGGGACATCAGGTGTGTGAGCGCCTGCTTGGCGCTGACCAGTGCGCCCTCGAGATCGCCGGAGCGCCGTGCCACCTGGGAAGCGAGCAGGCAGACCGGAGCGAGGGTGTCCTCGTTGCCGGGCTGAACAGCGACCTGATAGGCCCGTTCGAGCAGCCGGTTGGCGCGCTTGAGATCCGTGGCTTGGCGGTTCTCGACGAGGAGCATCAGGGCCTCGACCTCGACCCGTGGCCAGTCGTTGTCCCGGGACTCGTTGAGGGCCTGCTGGGTGAGCTGCTCGGCCTCGCGCCAGCGATCGAGGCGGGCGAGGAGCTCGGCCTGGGCGATCCAGCCACGCCCCCAACGCTCGTCACGTCGCGGAATGCGGACCTGACGCATGAGCGCAGAGCGGGCCCGGAGCAGGTGGAGGGCTTCGTTGTAGTCGCCGTTGGCCGTGGCCTGCTCGGCACCCTCCTCGAGAGGGTCGATGGCCTCGGAGCCCGCGTGAGCCTGGAGCAGATGCTTGCCGATTCGCACGGCGGCTCCGCCGGTTCGGGTGAGCATATCGGCGATGGCGCGGTGGTGGGACTGCATCCGGCCGGCCCTCGCGCAGCTCTTGAGGATCGCCTCGCGGAGCATGCCGTGTACGAAGCGCCACTGCTCGTCCCCATCGAGGGTGGCGAGGTGCCGGGCGAGCAGCTCCTCGACCAGGGACTCGTCCGCGTCCCAACCTGCGCTCTCGCAGACCGCCCGCCACTCCTCGATGGGGACCGCAGAGCCGATGCAGGCTGCGATCTCCAGCGGGACCCGGAAGTGGGGATGGGTGGCATCGAGCAAGGCCTCCACCCGATCATGCCAGACCTCGGTCAGGCTGTTGGGCAGGCTGGCTTGGAGGGGGTCTCGGAGCCGGAAGCCGTCGACGGAGAGCTCCAGCAGGTCCCGAGACACCCAGTCGTCGAGGAGCTGGCTGGCGAAGAGCGGATTGCCCTCGGTGCGCTTGGCTACCCGCGCGGCCAGCGCGGGCTCCAGGTGCAGCAGCCCCCGCACGAAGTCCACCTGATCCTCGAGGGGGAGCGCGCCGATCTCGATGACCCTCACGCGCTCGTGGGCGACCAGCCCGGCCAAGGCGGCGCGAGAGGAGTGCAGCTCGGCGAGGGCCTCCTCCTGGACGGTGAGAACGAACAAGACCGGTGGCGCATCATGCCTATCGAGCAGGGAGAGGGGATAGGCGAAGGCCTCGGGGTTGGCGTGGGCATCGTCGAAGTGCAGGATCGCGGGCCGGGTGGCGGCGAAGCGATGGACCGCCCGGGTGACCAGCTCGAAGCGCTCGTTTTGGTCGAGCTCGACGACCTCTCGCTGCTTCTTGGATTCCTGGGGAGCGAGGAGCTGGAGTAGCTGTCTGGCTTCGATGGGAGAGGTTTCCCGGCGCCTGCGAAGGTGGGCGGCGATCTGGGCGCGGACCACGGCCGCGTCGGGGGTCATGCACCGGAGCTTGCGAGCGATGAGGCCCGGGAGCCCGGCGAAGCTCTCGTCGGTCCAGCTGGTGCGCAGTGACACTGCCCCGCCGACCTCTTCGGCCCGCCGACCGATCCAGCCTGCCAGGGAGCTCTTCCCGTAGCCAGCGGGGCCACGGAGGATCAGCACGCGCGGGCGGTGGTCGGCGTGCACATCGGCCAGTGCCTGCCACATGTGGTCGCGGAAGTGCTGCCGGCCGACGAGTCGGACCCCGCGAAGCCCGAACAGGCGCAGGCCACAGCCGACCAGCTCGACCGGTCGCTGCCAGTTGGTGCTGGTCCGCCAGCTGCGCGGCAGGGGAGCGGGGGTGTTGGGTGGCCGAATGATCTCGAGGGGCGGAGGGAGCGAGCTGTCGCTGGCCAGGATGGTCGGGCCGGTCGCCGGATCCGCGCTGTAGCGCTCGGGGCCCACATTGCGTAGCGCGAACAGGGCGTCCGGAGCGGTCGCGAACCGGTCTGCAGGAAAGGGGCTCATCATCCGTGCACACCAACCCGGGAAGCCCTCGGGAACGGGGAAGCGCTCGTAGAATGGACCGAATTCCCCGCGAGCCTTGGCGAGGGCGGCTTCGTCGTAGTCCTCGGGGAAGGGCGTGTTGCCGGTAGCCATTCGCCACGCGAGCACGCCGAGGGCGTAGAGATCCGTCCACGGGCCCTGCTCGCCGAGGCGCCCGAAGATTTGTTCGGGGGCCATATACCGCGGGGTTCCCGCATCCATCGCGTTGTGGATCTCGCCCTCTTCGTGGCTCCCCAAGGCGTAGGAAATTCCGAAGTCGGTGAGCTTGATGCCCGCCGTGGCATTGCAGACCAGCACATTCGCGAGCTTGATGTCGCGGTGGATCACCCCGGACGCATGGGCATGGGCCAGGGCTTCGAGGAGCTGCACGATCACGCTGTACAAGGTTCGCCAGTGCAGATCGGGGTAGAGCTGTGCGAGGGTGCCGCCCTGGACGAGCTCCAGCGCAAGCCACGGGCTTCCCTCCTGAAACAGGCCGCCGGAGATACGGGCGGCGCGGGCATCGATCTCCCCCTGATCGAAGACGGTGACGATGCGAGGGTGGTCGAGCATGGCGACCGCGCGGATTTCTGCGCGAAGCGCTTCGGCCTTGTCCTTGCTGGCGAAGCGCCGCGTGAGCACCTTGACCGCGGCGGGTACGCCTTGTTCGCGGTGTATGGCGCGCCACACGGACGCCATTCCGCCCTGTGCGAGCGGCTCGATCAGCTGAAAGCGGCCGAGAATGGGAGGAGCTGACTGCACGGGCTACCTGAAGTCGACGATATCGTCCACGATGTAGGTGGGGCGGCCTTTGCACTTGGGTGGGGGAGGCGGCGCCGGCCGGCGGACGCTCGAGTTGAGCTTCGCGGGGCGGGGCCTGCGGGGTGTCGGGGTCTTCATCACGACCTCCAGGAGGGAATTGGGCCGGGGCCCGGTTGCGGGGTTCACGGCTTCTCTGGAAGCAAGCTGCGTGCCAGACTTTGAAAACGATAAAACCTACGATATCGAGATGTGGTGACTGGAATGTGACGTTCCGCGGGACGGCGGAACGTCACACGCTGTGATCCCTCACGGCCCCCTACCGGCGAGCGTCGCCGTCCTGTAGGCTTGGAGGCGTGGACGAGACCATCACCAGTGGCTCGACCGAGGAAGATGTCGTCCGGCGGGACGCGGTCGCTCTGATCGTGGCCTTCCACCCGGATCCCTCATTCATCGGTCGGGTCGTGCCCCTCGGCACCGGCAGCCTCAGCTTCGGGCGGGACCACTTGGAGTCCGGCCTGGCGCTGCACCTCGATCGGCGCATGAGCCGCTCTCACGCAGAGGTGATCCGCCTCCGCAGCGATCTCATCGTCCGAGATCTGAAGAGCCGCAACGGCACCTGGGTCAACGGGCAGCGGATTCAGCATCAGTCGCTTCACGATGGCGATGTGCTGCGGATCGGATCGATGGCCTTCGTCGTGCGATGGATGGAGCAGCGCGAGCCGTCGGCTGCGCCGCGGGATGTGCGGATCATCGGAGCGGGGCCGGGTCATCTCACGCTCATCCATCAGATCAACGACTTCGGGCCCCGCAGCTCGGTCGTGCTGATCGAGGGGCAGGCGGGTGTGGGCAAGGGCTTGGTCGCCCGGGCGCTCCACGAGACCAGCGGTCGGGTGGGGCCATTTGTCACCTTCGACTGCGGGGCGGTGTCCCCGGGGGTCATGCACAGCGAGCTCTTTGGACACCAAGCGGGGGCTTTTTCGGGAGCCCGGACCCGACGGGGCGGGCTGATCGAACAGGCACGTGGGGGTACGCTCTTCCTCGATGAGATCGGGGACGCCTCCCCGGAGCTCCAGTCCAGCCTGCTGCGCCTGCTCGAAGAGGGCGAGTATCGGCCCGTGGGCTCGGATCGCCCCATTCTAGCGGATGTTCGGGTGATCGCGGCGACCAACCGCGACCTGGACAAGGCGGTCCGCGCTGAGTCCTTCCGCTTCGATCTGCTCACCCGTCTGCGGCGGTTGTGGTTGCGGGTTCCGGCCTTGGTCGACCGTCTCGAAGATGTACCGCTCCTGGCCACGCACTTTGCTCGACGGCACCTCGATCCAGCCGCGGTCCTGCATCGGCAGCTCGCCTTCGCGCTGCTGGAGTACGCGTACCCCGGCAATATCCGGGAGCTGGACGCGATCATGGAGCGGGCGAGCGTGGCGGCCTCCGGGGGGACCATCGTTCGCTACTACGAGGGGCTGATTCCCGACTACAACCGGTCCCCGCCCGACAGCTCCAAGCCCCCGCCCCCCAAGACCTCCCAGCGTCCCGAACCCGAGGAGCTGCTGGAGCTTCTTCGTACCAAAAGTGGCAATGTCACGCACCTCGCTCGGGAGCTCGGCGTCGCCAGGCACACGGTCTATCGCTGGGTCCGCGAGGCCGGAATCGACCTCGCGGCGCTCCGCTGAATCAGTCGCGGGGCTCGATGACCTCGAGGCCGCCCATATAGGGGCGCAGGACCTCGGGGATGACCACCGAGCCGTCCTTCTGCTGGAAGTTCTCGAGGATGGCGACGATGGTTCGCCCGGTGGGCAGTCCGGAGCCGTTGAGGGTCCACGGCAGGCGGGGCTTTTGCTTCTTTCCGTCGGTGGAGGCGGGCCGGTAGCGAAGGTTCATGCGCCTGGACTGGAAGTCGCTGAACACGCTGCAGCTGCTGATCTCGCGGTAGCCCTGGCTGGGGAGCCAGGCCTCGATATCGTAGCAACGGTGGGCTGCGAAGCTGGTGTCTCCGGCGCAGAGCAGCACGGTGCGGTACGGGATCTTCAGAGCCTCGAGCAGCCCTTCGGCGTGGCCGACCAGATCGCGGTGGGCCTGCTCGGCCTCCTCGGGGCGCACGATCCACACCATCTCGACCTTGTGGAACTGGTGCTGGCGGATGAGCCCGCGCACGTCGCGCCCCGCGGATCCAGCTTCACTTCGAAAACATGGGGTAAAGGCGCAATATTTGACGGGAAGCTGCTCGTCGGAGAGGATCTCGCCGCGGTGGATATTGGTGACCGGGACCTCGGCGGTGGGGATGAGGAAGGCGTCGCTGCCGTTGAGGGGCTCGGAGAGCTTGAACATATCGGCTTCGAACTTGGGAAGCTGGCCCGTCCCTTCGCAGACGTGGCGATGCACGATGTAGGGCACGCCGACCTCGGTGTACCCGTTCTTGTCGATGTGGGAGTCGAGGAAGAAGTTGACAAGAGCCCGGTCCAGACGGGCTCCTTCGCGGGACAGGATGCCGAAGCGGGCACCGGCGAGCTTGGTGGAGCGGTCGAAGTCGAGGATGCCCAGGCGGGCGCCGACCTCTACATGGGCGAGGGGCTCGAAGTCGAAGCTGGGCGGGTCGCCCCAGGTCTTGACGACGATATTGGCGGACTCGTCCTTGCCCGGGGGGACATCGGGGTGGAGGAGGTTGGGCAGGGTCATGGCGATGTCGCGGATCTGGACCTCGACCGCGTCGAGCTGCTCCTCGAGGAGCTTGATGCGCTCTGCACCGGCGGCGACTCGGGTCTTGAGCCCTTCGGCCTCGTCGCGCTTGCCGGACTTGTACAGCCCACCGATCTCTTTGGAGAGCCGGTTGCGCTCGGCCCGCAGATCGTCGCGCTCGACGACCCGACTCCGACGCTCCTCTGCGAGGGCCCCGACCTGATCTACCGCGGCGAATGAGTCCTGCGCATTCCGGCGTTTGAGCGACTCTTTCACCTTGCCTGGCTGCTCGGTGAGCGTGCGGGTGTCGATCATCATCCCTCCTTGAGACCGTCCCCGTATTCGTAGCGGCTCGCCCAGTCCACGGGGGGATCGGTTGTCTGCCTGCGCCGTCCGAAGCTCTGGGCGCAGCTCGTGGGCTTGTGGGTTCTGCCCGGTGCAGGTGGAGACAGCGAGCATGACGCCCTCGCGACGTGCAACTTGGAGTGCTGGTGAGCCTCGTGTGGGGTGGGCCAATCAGACCAGCTCCGTGCGTCACTCCGTGATGACGTCAGTCCTCGTGCTGCACGATCTCGCCGTCAATCACCGAGAAGCCCGCTCCACTGTTGTAGTAGGACCTGACGGTGTCTTGGACATTGATGCAAGTGCCGACCCCAACGCTGTAGTCGTCACCGTCCTCCAGAGGAGCTGGTGGGTCCATGGGTGCGCCGCTGAAACTGATGGCTTCATAGCCCGGCGGCAGCTCTCCGAACGTGACACCGTCGGCGCCGATCAGCGGATTGAGGCACGATGGACCTGGGGCCGTCGGCTGGATATTCCAGAGCACATCCGCTCCAAGTTGAAAGGTGAGGATCTCTGAGTCCGCGCCGGACCACGTCACAACGGGGAGGCCATCGACCCCTTCGACCACGACCGTTTCAGCGTCTACGGGGGGCTTGCAGGCGACTAGCAGGGCAAAAAGGGACAACATTCGCGTGGGTTCCTCTAGAGCAGTCCGGGTGTACGCAGGGTTCGGGATAATTCGTTGAACAACGGCGAACCACACATCTCTTGGCCGTCGAAGCGGACCGGACCAGCATGGCTACTGCAGACGCCCTGGCAGGTGAGTGTCTCCGAGCCCCAGATCATACGGAGCTGTGACGCGCCACATCAGCTCGACCTACGCACTGAAGCCCACGGAGCAGCCCACGGGATCCGGTGCCTGTGCGCCAAGGCGATCCAGGTGGCCTGACTCGGATGAGATGACTGCCGGGGGAGCACGGTCTGGCGGGAAGATCGCGTCGGTCATGGGGTAGGCGACCATAGGTGGTCAACCGCCACACTGGAGTCGATCGCTTGGAATCTGTTTGGGGTTTGCGGATGGAAAACACGTGCCGAGCGCGGGTATGTTCATGGTGCGATGAAGTTCTCCCGTGTTCGTCGGCTACTGCGTCCATTCGACCCCTCGGATCCTGGGGGGCTCGATCTGAAGCTCGTGCGGCGGGTGGCCCCTGTCTTGGACCGGATGGCCCGCTCCTGGTTCGCTCTCGAGGTCGAGGGGATCGATCGGATTCCCCGCGGTTCCGCGCTTCTGGTGGGCAACCACAATTCGGGGGCCATGTTCATGGAGGCCATCGGAGTCGGGGCTCGTTGCTATCTTCAGGGAGGGGATGACTCCCAGGCCTGGCATGGGCTGGCCCACGACAACATCATCGGAATCCCCGTGGTGGGGAAGGCGCTGCACCGCATCGGGGCCATCAAGGCGGGGCATGAACCCGCGGCACGAGCCTTTGCCCGGGGGCGAAAGGTGCTGGTCTTTCCAGGCGGCAACCGCGAGGCCTTCCGCCCATGGAAGGATCGGTACCAGCTCGCCTTCGGGGACCGTCGGGGGTTCGTGCGGCTCGCCCTCGAACACGGGGTGCCCATCGTGCCGTTGGTCTTCGTGGGGGGGCATAGCGGGCTGGTCATCCTTCGCGACAACAAGCGCTTGGCCCGACTGCTCCGGGCCGATCGGTGGCTCCGCTCGGATACCTGGCCGCTGATGTTGGCGCTCCCGTGGGGAGTGGCCTTCGCGCCGGTGTTCCACATCCCGCTCCCCGTGGGCTGCACCACGCGGATCCTCGATCCGATCGACGTGGAGCCGTGGTTGGACCGCAAGGACGACCCCGAAGCCTGGGACGAGATCTTCGCCGAGGTCACGGCGAAGATGCAGGCCGCCCTCGACGAGATGGCCGTGGAGCGCCGGAAAAAGCGCTGGCCTCTACGGCGTCGCTGATCATCGCCAGCAGGATGGATGGGGTCTGGAGGCCCAGCGGACGTGGCCGCGGTCTCGAGAGTCGATGGTGACGTAGGCGGCGTGGAGCTGGTCGTCGGTGGATACGAGCGCCGGGCGGGCCCAGCTGACCGACTGCTTCTGGGAGGTGCGATCGATGGGGGTGATGGACCACTCCGAACCACAGCGGGTGGCGAAGGCGACCCTGCTGCGACCGCCCTGCTCGCGGTCGAAGACGACCGAGGGCTGGCCGGTGGGCCCAAGCACAATCGAGGGGTGGGTGTCGACGCCACCCTTCAGCCCTTCGAGCTTCGATCGGGTCCACGAGGCTTGCTGTTCGCAGTCCGCGGAGCACTCGGCCAAGTGAATCCGCCCGCGCTGGGACCAGCTGGCGATCAGCGTCCCATCGGGATGGCTGGCGATGCTGGGCCAGTCGGCTCGGGATCGCCCCTGCGAGAGGCGGACCCGGGCGGGGGGCTGCTGACCGTCGATGAAGTCCAGCTCGACGACGTCGCCGTGTCGGGAGCTGGTGGCGTAGACGACCGCGGCCCGTCCCTGGGAGTCGATGGCGACGCGGGGGTGGTCCTGAGCACCGCGCCGCTCGCCGGTGATCACGTGAGGGATGGATGTAGGGGCGAGAAGATCGTCGACCAGCACGACCTCGTCGCTGCTTCCGGGCGCGGCGAGGCGGTACACGGCGGTCAGGGCGCCGGTCCCGTCCGCAAAGGACGGAGCGCTCTGGTCCTGGCCGGAGTGGCTGGGATCGAGGGGCTCCCACACGGGTGGGTTGGGAGGATCGAGGGTGGCGTGGACGACGAGGTTGTTCTTGGTGCCGCAGAATTCGTCGACTGCGGTGCGGCAGCGGCGGCGGTACAGGACGTGGGATTGGGAGCCGGTCTGACGGATGGTAGCGAGGAAGCGTCCCCCGACGACCGAGCCCTGCTTGAAGGGGCTGGACCGAGCCTCGGCGAGCTGGAGCTGTTGAGGAGGCCCGTCGGGTCGGATCCGAGCCCAGTGCAGCTCGCGCTTGCGCTTGGGGCCAACCTGGTCGTACACGAAGTCGGCGAGCGGTACGCCGTCCTTCTCGGTGACGGCGAGGCTGACCACGCTGGAGTGGTACCCATCGGGGAGGGTGGCGACCTCGACCCGGATCCACGGGGAAGCTGTGGGGGCGAGCGCGTAGGCCAGAGCGACGCCGGCGGCCAGGCACACGGCAACCCACCAGAACCTGCGGTAGACCGGCGAGGGTGAGGACACGGTGCGAATCTAGCAGGTGCGGGGTCGGGCGATCCGGTTGGGGTTGGACTCCGAACGGATAGCGGGCCTCGAGGAAGCCGGGACGATGGGCGTGGGTGCGGGTGAAGAAAGGGGCAGAGAAGCGGGGAGCTTTTAGAGAGTGGCGAGCCAACCCAGGGACACAAGGGTGCCGGTGCCCAGCACGGAGTACCAGGAGAGGGTGGCGTAGAGCTCGGGGGAGAGTGGCTTGGACATGGGGGAACCTCGTCTACCAAGGAGTGTCACACAGTCGTCACACAACTGCAACTTGTTTGTGGGTGACACGTCAACATCTCGGGTCATGCGTGATCGAGGGAACCCTGTGTTACCGGGCCTCTCCGGAGGATTCGACGTGGGAAGATTCATTGTTCTGGAAGGCCTCGATGGGGCAGGGACCACGACGCAAGCCGACATTCTCGTTCGGGAATCCGGTGCCCTCCAGACCTGTGAGCCCACCTCGGGTCCGCTGGGGCGCATCGCTCGGGAGAGCCTCGGGGCCAAGCCCGGGGCCCCGGCGATGGAGGTGTTGCCCTGGCTCTTCGCCGCCGACCGGGCCGACCACCTCTATCGGACCGTGCTGCCGGCCCTCAGCGAGGGCAAGGTCGTCGTCAGCGATCGCTATGTGCCGAGCTCGCTGGCCTACCAAAGCCTCACCCTGCCGCTGGCGGAGGTGTGGTCGCTCAACCGGAGCTTCCGGGTGCCCGATGTGGTGCTCTACGTCGATATCCCTGTAGAGACGGCTCTATCTCGTATCGACGCCCGCGATGGAGAGGCCGAGATCTACGACACTCCCGCGCGGCTCACCCGGGTCCGCGACGCCTATGAGCGTGTCATGGCCTTCCTGCTGGACGAGGGCTGGCCCATCGTGCGCATCGACGGGCGGCCTCCGATCGAGGATGTAGCGGCAGCGATTCGAGCGGCGCTATGACCCGCTTTGTCCGGCTGGTCGGGCAGGTGGACTACACCGAAGTCCACCGGCTCCAGCAGCGGCTCCTGGCCGAGCGAATCCAGGGCGCGATTCCGGACACGGTCTTGCTCCTGGAGCACAGCCCCGTGTTCACTGTGGGGCGGGCCCGCGGAGCCCGGGACAACATCCTCGACCCCGGGGACGCGCCAGTGGTCGAGGTCGAGCGCGGGGGCGATGTGACCTGGCATGGTCCAGGCCAGCTCGTCGCCTATCCCATCGTCGATCTTCGGGGTCGGCGCGAGGACCTGCACCTGCACCTGCACAGCCTCGAGGATGCGGTGGTCGCGTTGCTGGGAGAGCTCGGCTTGGCTTCCGGGCGGGACGCGCGGAACACCGGCGTGTGGGTGGAGGGGCAGAAGATCTGCTCCATCGGCATCGCTTGTCGTCGCTGGGTCAGCTGGCACGGCCTGGCGCTCAACATCGACCCCCAAGCTCACTGGTTCCGGCGGATCAATCCGTGCGGCTTCGAGAGCTCGGTGATGACCCGGCTTGTCGACCACCTCGACCCCTGCCCCTCGCTGGAGTCCCTGGTCGAGCCCCTCGCGCGGCACCTGGCCGCCGCGCTGGATATCGACGCGGGCCCTGTGGAGAGGGTTCAGCTGGCGTCGACCCGCCGCAGCACCATGTCGTAGACCGCCAGGCCCACCAGGCTCAGCAGCCCGATACCCGAGAAGATGATCCACATCTGGCCGGGATGGTAGGTCTGCCAGAGGAACTGCACCGTCTCGGCCTCGGAGCGCTGCATCAGCCCGGCAAGCACGCCCAGCACGTCGTCCTTGGGGACCGCGTTGGCCACGAGGCGCGGGACATCGAGCTCGTTCACGAGGTGGTTGCGGGCGAGGTTGGTGCGGTCGCCGAAGTTCTCGTAGAAATAGCCGCCCGCCATGCTGCCCAGGCCCCAGCCGATGGCGAGTGGCACATTGGCGTAGCCCATGTAGAGCCCTTCTTCACCGGGCTTTGCGAGGCTCGCGAGGTACTCCATCTTCTTGGGGCTGCTGCACATCTCGCCCACCGAGAACACGAGCACCGCGCCGATGCAGAGCCACACGCTGGTGGAGAACCCGATGAATAGCGTGCCGGCCGAGGCGATGAACACGCCTATCAGGATGGACCGCAGCGGCGTGGTGAAGTTGGTGAGCCAGGCGATGGGGAGCATCAGGAAGATGATCAGGCCGGGGTTGAGGTTGATCAGCCACTCCTGGTTGAAGGGCGCCCCCTTTGCCGCCATCTCGGTGGCGAGGGTGCTTCCGGGAATGCCCAGATCGGCCCAGATTCGCCACAGAACCGAAGAATCGACCCAGTCGTCCAGGAAGTTGGGGAGGATGTCGAAGATCTGGTTGAACATAAACCAGAACCCGGAAAATAGCAGGATAAAGGTGATGATACGTGGCCTGAACAGGCCAGAGACGCTCTGGACGAGGATCTCGATGGGGTTGCGCTCGTCCTTGTTGCCCTCGGCGTGGCTGGGCTCTTCGAACGCGAGCAGGGTGAGGAAGTTCAGGCTGACGATGGCCGCGCAGGCGTAGAAGACGTACTTCCAGTCCATCAGGCGGAGGTAGCCCGCCAGGATGGGCCCCAGGAAACCGCCGATGTTCACGAGCTGGTAGAACAGCCCCCAGCCGACGCTGGCGTACTCCTTCTTCATCACATTCGCGAGCAGGCCCTGGACTCCGGGCTTGAACACCGCTGTGCCCGCTGCGAGGAACATGCAGCCGATGAAGAAGCCCCAGAAGCTCATCATATGCGCCATCAGCAGGTAGCCGATGATCTTCAAGATGATGGCGATGGTGATCGTGTTCTTGTAGCCATACCGATCGGCGAAGCCGCCGGTGAACATGGGCAGGAGGGACTGGACCAGCGCCCACCAGGCGTAGATGAAGCCCTTGTCGAGGTGGTTGAACTCCGGCCCGCCCTCGGCCAAAGAGAGGACCATATAGGTAGGGAGCACCGTGCGAACGCCGTAGTAGGCGAAGCGCTCGAGCACCTCCATGAAGTTGGCGATCCAGAAGGTGCGATCGAAGCTCTTGATCTGTGTGAGCAGCGGCGCGTTCGAGGGTGCAGCGGGAGCATGTGCCATGGGCGGCGTTCTAACGGCATGGAGCGAGGGACGGGGAAACCGGGTACTACGGCTGCTCGGAGGCTTCGATGTTTCTCGCCCTTGTCGCCCTGCTGGGCTGCCCCAAGCCCGACCCTATCGACGAGACGCTGTCGGGCTGTGACCCCCTCGACCCGTCCAATTGTCTGTTCCCCTTTCCCTCGGCCTACCACCTTGCGGATGACGCGGACACGGTGACCGGGAAGCGGGTGAACTACGGTCCTACCGCGCTGCCGGTGAACCTGGACGATGTCCAGATCCGGCCGGACTACTGGAACGAGAAGGACGGGTATTCGACGGTGTCGAATATGATCTTCTACTTCGAGGGGGGCTCTACCGAGGGGCTGTACACCTGGGAAGAGGTCGAGGCTGGCTACACGGCTGCCGACGCGCGCACGGTACTCATCGACCTCAGCACGGGCGAACGGATCCCCCACTGGACCGAGCTGGATGCCAGCGCGGACGACCCCTTCGAGGCGGCCTATGTCATGCGTACGGCGGTCCCGCTGGAATACGACCGGGACTACGCTGTAGCGGTTCGGGGCCTGGTCACCAACGATGGCAACCCGGTGCGGGTCTCGCCCGCCTTCAAGGCCCTGCGCGACGGAGAGCTCACCGACGACTGGGATATCGAGTACCGGCGGGATCGCTTCGACACCACGGTCTTCCCGGCCATCGAGGCCGCAGGGGTTCCCCGTGGAGAGCTCCAGCTTGCCTGGGAGTTCCACACCATCAGTCGGGACAACAGTCTGGGCCGGATGATCTGGATGCGCGACGACGCGCTGGGCGGGCTACCAGCGGGGGGCCCGGACTACACGGTCAGCTCGACCGAGGACGCGGACTGCGCGGCGCCCGGCACCACCATCGGCCGCACGGTCGAGCTGTCGGTGACCGCGCCGCTGTACACCGAGTTCGATGATGCGGGAACTCTGCTCACCCGCGGCGAAGACGGCATGCCGTACCGCAACGGCGACACCCAGTTCGATGTCGTGATCCGCATCCCCTGCTCGGTGATCGACAACCCCGCGCCCTCCCGAGTGCTCCAGTACGGCCACGGATTGTTGGGCTCTCGAGACGAGGCGCGCACGGGCTGGCTCTCCGATCTGGCCAACCAGAACGGGTGGATCGTGGTCGCGACGGACTGGACGGGCATGAGCGAGGAGGATGTGGGCGAGATCGTGTTCATGAGCGCGGACGACCCGAGCAAGTTCGCGATCATCCCGGAGCGCGGGATGCAGGGCATGGTCCAGCAGCTCTTCCTGATGCCGCTCATCCATGGCGATCTGATGGACGATCCGGTCATGGCGGTCGACGGAGTCGGGCTCATTCACCCTACCGAGGTGGGCTACTATGGCAACTCCCAGGGCGCTATCATGGGGGCGGCTTTCATGGCCCTCACCAAGGAGATCCCCCGGGCGGTGTTCGGCGTCACCGGAGTCAACTACGGGCTGCTGCTCACGCGCTCCCACGACTTCGACATCTACTTCCTGATCTACCGGCAGAAGTTCGGCGATGGGCGCGACATCGCGCTGCTCATCCAGGGGCTCGTCCAGCAGGTGTGGGATCCGGCCGAGGGGGCCGGCTACCTCAACGCCATCAACCGAGATCCTCTCCCGGACACACCGGCAAAGGACATCCTGCTCCATACCGCCATCGGCGATGGTCAGGTCACCAGCATCGCGGGCCAGCTCCAGGCCCGAGCCTACGGGGCCAAGACGGTCACGCCGGCCTACCGGGAGGTGTTTGGTGTGGAAGAGGCCGCGCCGGGCTTCACGGGCAGCGCTCTGGTCGAGTGGTACTACACCGATGCGCCCGACGAGTCCCCCGACAACACCCCACCTGATGGGCCCGATCCCCATGAGTGTCCCCGCCGTGAGGCCGCGGGGTTCCAGCAGATCAGCGACTTCGTAGAGACCGGAGTGGTGAACCACTACTGCGAAGGAGTCTGCATCTCCTCGGTCGCGGAAGTCTGCCCTCCCTGAGGCCGGGTAGGACTCGTGTAGCGAAGTCTCCACGCTTGGTTGTGGAGGCCTGTATACTGCGCGGCGTGGATCGACCCGCGGGAGACGGATGCGCGCAGGAATCGTACTCTTCTTGAGCTTGGCAGCCTGTAAGAGCGGTGGGCCAGACGACCCTCTTGGTGGCACGCCGGTGGCTGTCTGGGCCCCAGAAGCCCTGGACTTCGGCGTGGTGCCCCTCGGGGAGACCGCGGAGCTGACCTTCGAGATCAGCAATGACGGCTCCGGCACCCTCGAGCTGTACACCGTCATCGTCGCCGACGGCGAAGAGGACGTGTGGGATGTCTCCTGGGACAACTCCAACCGCGCGCTCCTCGCAGGTGAGAGTCAGGTCGTCACGGTGTTCTTCAGCCCAGACGAAGCCGATAGGCGCTTTGGCGGGCGGGTTCAGGTCCGCACCAGCGATGTGGAAGCGACCAGCTTCTTTCTCATCGTCGAGGGTGAGGGGGCTCCATCCAACGCAGACAATGACGGGGACGGCGTCACGGTTTCGGGCGGGGACTGCGACGACGACAACGCAGATGTGTACCCGGGGGCTCCCGAGCTGTGCAACGGCCGCGACGACGACTGCCAGGGCGGCCCCAATGCCAATGAGGCCGATGACGACGGCGATGGTGTGCGGCTGTGCGAGAGCGACTGCGACGACAACAACTCGGATGTGTATCCGGGGGCTCCAGAGATCTGCGATGGCCTCGACTCCGACTGCGACGGAGTCAACCAGGACAACGCGGATGCTGACGCCGATGGGCTGTCGGTCTGCGATGGGGACTGCGATGACTCCAACCCCAGCGCCTACCCCGGCAACCCGGAGGTCTGTGGCGATGGGGCCGACAACGACTGCGACGGCACGGCAGACAGCATCGATGCCGACGGGGATGGCCACGATGTGTGTGCCCCAGTGGGCGCGGACTGCGACGACGGCGACCCCTTGGCCTACCCGTTGTTCGTCTCCGAGAATGGTGCGGGCGGGGCGGCGGGTACTCCGGCCGATCCCCTCGATAGCATCGGCGGGGCTCTCGCGGCCCTCGATGCGGTATGCAGGACGGTCTACGTGGAGCCGGGCAACTACGGCGTCTCGGGCGAGACCTGGTCGGCGGGCGACCTGTCCATCGTCGGGCTCGGAGCCACCCCGGACGAGGTCGTGTTCGACGGCGGGGGGGCGCGCCAGCTCGACATCTCGGGCGGAGCGGTCACCATCACCGGCGTGCATTTCTCCGGTGGGCAGGCGCCTGCGGGGCAATCGGGTGGTGCAGTTCGGGTGACGGGTGGCAGCTTCACCGCTGTGGACTGCGAGTTCGTGGGCAACGCCGCAGACGGGTCCGGGGGCGCGATCTACGCCAGCAACACCACACTGTCTCTGCAGCAAGGCTGCCTCTTCGACTCCAACCAGGCCGCCAATGGGGGGGCTGTGGCGGTGGACAACGCCACATTCTTCGACCCGAATGGCTCCAGCTTCGTGGCCAACACGGCCTCGGCCGATGGCGGTGGGATGCATGCGCTGGGGTCTACGCTGTTCATGACGGGCACGGGCTTCGACTCGAACACGGCGATCACGGGCGGCGGCTTGTTCATCGATGGGGGCGGCGGGCACCTCGTTCAGCGGGGGCTGTACTACGCCAACGTGGCCACCACTTCGGCAGCTGCGCACATCACGGGCACGGGCGGCGGAGTCTGGCGCAACAACTACGCGCGCGACAACGACGGCGGCGCGGTGACCGTCACGGGCGGGGCCGTGTTCAGCGTGCTCAACAACACCTTCACCAGCAATGTGGGTGCGGCCGAGGGCGTGGTGATCTCGGTGGACTCGGATAGCGCCACCGTGCTGGCCAACCTCGGGCACTTCAACGACGGGCCGTCGGGCATCTATGCGCCGATCGGCAGCCTGGCGGTGGTCACCCACAACACCGTGTTCGCCACCTCCACCAACGTCGACTTCGGTGGGGCGGTGGTGGTGGACATCAACAACAATACTTCGCAGAATCCCGGATTCGTGTCGTTTACCGACGATGGCGATCCAAGCAATGACGATCTGGCCCTCCAGGCCACGTCTCCGGTCGTGGACACGGGTCCGCCGGATGTTGCGTACAATGACACTGACGGCAGTCAGAACGACCGCGGTGCGACCGGCGGTCCCGGAGGCCAGTAGATGATGTCCTTTCTCATTCAGGCTGCGCTTGCGGCCTCGGTCAGTGTGTCTCCCACGGACGATCTGGCCGCCCTCACGTCCTCACTCGGCCCTGGCGACTCGGTCGTGTTCACCGATGGCGTCTACGAGCTCGAGAATACCCTCACCATCGAGGCTCTCGGCGAAGAGGGTGCACGCATCGAGATCTTTCCACAGGAGGGGGCGAACCCCGTCCTCAAGTCCCTCAACGGGAGCACGATATTCCGCCTGCAGAACTCCGAGTACGTGACCGTGCGCGGGCTCAGCTTCATCGGGCCGGACACCTGGGAAGAGGAAGGGGGCAACGGGGTCGAGATCCGCGACTCCGTGGGAATCGTGTTCGAGGACAACCTCGTGCAGAACGTGCGTGGCACCATGCTGGTCCTCGGCGGCGATGGTTCGGGCTACAGCATTCGGCGCAATCTGTTGGAGTTCACCTCCAATGGGCACGGCATCTACGCCGGCTGCGGCGACGGGAGCTGCTGGCTCCAAGACAGCTCGATCGAGAACAATGTGGTTCGCGAGATCATCGCTGAGAACTGGCTCTATGGCATCTACCTGGACAACGGAAGCCAGGCCAACACCGTTACGGACAACGTCGTCTACAATATGACGGGGAGCGGGATTCGAGTCGAGTCCACTCAGTTCGGCGATGCCAACTGGGTCGAGCGAAACGCGGTCTGGAACGGGGATAACAACGGCATCGAGGTCTACGGCGGGGCACGGGTCCGCAACAATGTGGTGTTCGAGATGGGTGGCTATGGCATCCGCTCGGGAAACCCGGACAATGACGACCTGGCGGACACGGTCATCACCTACAACACCGTGGCGCTCACCGGCGACTATGGGGTACGGCTGGACGACTGGCCGGGTCGCGACGGCATGGTCTTCTCCAGCAACTGCATCGCGAATATCACGGGTAGAGGGTTCTACTTCGGGATTGAAGAGGAGGAAGAGGACACCACCTCCTACATCACCAAGAACGTGATCAGCGGGTTGGTCGAGAACGTCGATCTGTCGCTCTACCCCGGTTGGTATGCGCCGGGCTCGGGCGTGGCAGACTTCGCGGATGTCGAAGCCTGGGACTTCTACCCGGTCACCCAGTCTCCGCTCGTGGGCAGCGCCGATGCCGATGGTGCGGCCTGGATTCCGGATGTAGACTTCAACGGGTCCTCCCGGAACGGAAACGCTCCGACCGTGGGTGCCTACGAGTGGGACGGCGAGGGCAATCCCGGCTGGGTGATCCAGGAGGGCTTCAAGGATCCCGAGGCCGCAGTGCGCGGTCCGGGCGGTCTGGAGCCTGGGGGCGGCTGCTGCAAGTCCAAAGAGGACGGCACCGAGGCCTTCTTGTTGCTTCCTTTGCTGGCCTTCGGTCTGAAGCGACGTCGGCGCTCGGCCGATGCGTGAGGAGCTGGTCGCTCGGGTGATGGCCTGCTCCTGGACGGAGCTTCAGCCTCATCACGAGCGGGGGGCATTGCTTCTGGTCGCCCCCGAGCTCGATCTGGTCGAGGTCGCAGAGGCTGTCTCCCTCGACCACAGCGGTCCGGTGAAGCGGTGGCTGGCTGAAGGCCGTGTCGCTCGCCCAGCCGCGCACCACGTGCTCGATTGGGAAGAGCGCCCATCCCGATTCCAGTTCCTCATCGTGCAGCCCTTCGTGCTCGCACAGGAGCTGGACGCTACAGGGTAGGGGTGCACATTGTTCGCGCCGACACTGGGATCATCATCACACTACCCCTGGCCCCCACGGACCCCTGGCCGGGACCGATAGGCGTCGCGGTGGCTATCCCGTCTGTGCTCCTGCTCGCGATCGCGTTCGCTGCAGTAGGTGGCCTCGGTGAGTGGGCGCCCTGGGTGGTGGGGGCGGCACCGATGGTCTCGCTATTCGTGCCGCTGCTGTGGATCGTGCGTCGGAGCCGGGGCCACCATGCCACGCTGGTGCTCGATGCGCTGGGGCTGCGGGTCGTGCACAACGGTCGGGCTCCGGCATTTCGCGCGGATAAGCTCCGGTCCGCGGTGGCCTGGGACAGCCTTGCGGTCGAGGACGATGATCAGCGGGTGGAGCTGAAGCTCGAGCCGCTGGATGGCGACGAGATCCGAACGCTACGCGCCGTACTGCGAGACCTCACGCGCTGACGCCGAAGCAGCGCCAGCAGTAGGGCAGGGAAGCCAAGCCCGAGCCCCAGCGAGCCCACACTGGAGCAGCCGGTGACGGGGCCATCGGAGGTGGACCACGGCGAGGGATTGCCCGCCAGGTCGACCGCCCGTGCGCGCACATGGTAGCGCTCAGACCGTTTGTAGTCGGGGAAGCTGGACAGGCACAGTCCCACGCCGAGCATTGCGGTCGCTTCGACGCTCGCCACCCGCGCTGCATCTGCGAAGTCCGGTTCGGTGCTCAGCTCGAACTCGTAGTACGACGCATCGGGGACCTCGGTGACCGTGGCCTCGATGCCCTTGACATCACCCCATTGGGTTATATCGTAGCTTCTACGTAGCTCGATGAGATCGGGCGCGTCGGGTGCTGTGGTGTCGGCATCGGTGCCCGTCGTGAACATCCCGCTTGTCCAGCCGTCGTCGCCGGTCGAGACCAGGGTATAGCTGGAGCCGGGCTCGAGCTCGGCATCGGGCACGATCAATGCGTTGCCGTAGCGCATCTGCACGGTCACGGGGACGGGTCTATCGGCCTCGTCTCGAAGCTCCAACTCGAGATCCGCCGTCTCATCGAAGGTGTGTTGGACCAGGAACTGTACGTTGACGGGGACTTGGTCAGATTCTCCGACATTGGCGCCGTACACGCCCCAGATACAGGACAGGGCGTAGGCATTGGACGAGAGCCCAAGGATGAGAGCCAGGGCGAGATTGCGCATCGGGTACCTCCGTGCTCTCTCGGTTAGCAAGGCTCGGGCCAATACAAAAACACCCGCTGTTGGCGGGTGTTTTTGGATCAGGGCGGCCTGTGGTGGGGCGGAACCGGGACATCGAAGTCGCGCACTCTTCAACAGCAGGACCGTCGCCGGCCGCCGAGTCGGTGCCCCCGAGCCGTTACGGGGCTGGGGTCGACCCGTCGTCGTACTCGGCGTAGCAGATGCTGGTGCCGTCCTGGCCGCGAGGGGACAACACGCGGAAGCGGAAGCCGCTCTCACCGGACCGATGCGCGAACCGGATCTCCATGGGGTACTGGCCCGCCTCCAGGTCGATGGTATAGGTCTGCGGATCGAAGTTCTTGATGCCGGTGTCGGAGAACACGAGCTCGTCGTTGATCAGGATCCACACATCATCGGCGCTCCCGAGGGAGAACTCCAAGGTGGTGTCGTCCCAGGCCCGGATCCAGGCGTTCCATCGGACTGCGAAGTAGGCCGGATCGCCAGCGAGCCCTTCGTCCACTGGCCACCAGTTGGAACCGAAGTCCAGGCTGGGGCTGAACTGCTGGAAGCTAGGCTGATCCCACCAATCGAGGGTGGTGAAGTCGAGTGGGCCTTCTTCCAGGAGCGGGTCGGGCTCGACAAAGGGGTGGTTGGCGGGGAGATTGGTGTACTCGCCCAAGAAGCCCTGGAAGCAATCGTTCCAGTCTGGGGGGTCGCCATCCCGATTGTCTGGGGGAGCAGGGGGCGTAGCGACAGGTACGGTGGCGGGCCCGTCGATGGTGTACTCCTGGCAGCTGGCGAGTACGAACACGGCGACCCATAGGGCGTTTCTCATCTCATCCCCCATTCTCATTGCGATATGCGCCAGCTTCGGGAAGCACTTCGCAGATCATCCACTCGTCGAACAAGCGGAGTTCGTCCGGCGCCGGACTCCCGCCGAGCGGCATGGAGCGCTCGATGGTCGCGCGCTGGTAAATCCGGTCCGCCCAGATCAAGTTGCCCTCGAAGGTGTCGAAGTCGACCCCCATCGGAGCCCCGTTGCGGAGCTCCTGTCGAACGAGCAGCGAGCTGTGGCATCCGTTGCATTGTTTGTCCATGAAGCCCTTGCCGAAGTTGTCCCACGTGAGCTGTGGCTCGCGCAGGCACGAAGCGACGCTTGGGCTACGACCATTGAATACGACATCATCGCAACCCGCCACCATGGGCAAGGGGCCCAAGGTGGCGAGAGCGACGAGTGCCGGCCAAATTCGTGATTCAGGTGTCAGCGAGGGTTCCTCAAGAGGCCGTTGAATACCTGGATTCCGGGAAGGAAGCGCGAGGCGTCCAGATTACCGAGCTCGAGCAGGGCGGTACCGACGTTCTCGATGGCCAGCATCTCTCCGGTGCCGCTGGGCTGGCCGGTTGCGAAGTCGATGGGCTCGGCGATGAGGCCCGCATCGGTCTTGCCGAGCATGCGGTTGCCGTTGACGCCGGCACCGGCCACGAGCATGCTGCCGTAGGGCCAGTGATCCTTGCCGCCACCGCCATTGAGTCGCGGGGTACGACCGAACTCACCGGTGGCCACCACAACGACCTCGTCGATGAGGAACTCGCTGGTCTGGCCAGGGGTCCGCGACAGATGGTCGAAGACCTGATCGAGCACGCCGAAGAAGTTGTCCTGCATCACGCCCTGGGGGAGCTGTGACCCGTGGGTGTCGAACCCTCCGGGAATGCGGATCATGGCGGTGCGGGAGAGACCGAGGCGGAACAGCTCGGTGGCCTTGACGGCCTGGTCGAGCACGTTGTTGCCGAGGTCATCGAGGCCGGCCTCGAAGCGGCGACCTTCGAGCTCCATGGAGCGCTCCATATTGGAGAGCAGGGCGTCTGCGCGGCTACGGCCGAGGCCGGTCTGCTTGGCGGCGTAGTCGCTGATCCGTCGGCGGACGAAGGCATCGATCTGGCTGTCCGCGGGGGGCGGAGGAAGCGGTGCGGCGCGGTCGGCTTGCCCAATGATGGACCCGTCGATCAGGTCGAGAAGTGTGCCACCGCCTGCCCGGACCACCGCCGCGCCGTTGGTACCCGGGAAGCTGGGCCCCGAGAACACGACATGGGGGAGCGGGTACTCGTAGCGTCCATTGGAGGCGAGCAGCGTGGGCCAGTCGCTGTAGGACGAAGCGCTGGTGCCCGTGAGCACGAACTTCGTTGCGCTGTCGTGGCCGACGCTGTGGACGTTGATGCCGTTCACGATGGACGTGTATGGCGCCCAGCGAGCCATGAAGCGCTCGGTCTGCAGGCGAACCTCACCGCCCGTGAACTTGAGTCCACCAGCCGTGGAGAGCTGCGTGAGCGGCTCCATGTCGACATCGCCGGACTCGTAGTGGGGGTCCAACACCGCGCAGGTGTCCCAGCCACCGCCGGCCCAGAAGAACAGGAACTTGCGTTCACGTCCGTGGGCCTCGGCTCGGGCCTGCCAAGGCATGGTGAGCGCGGAGGAGCCCGCGAGGACCGCTCCTGCGCCTTTGAGGAAGTTCCGGCGTGAGTGGGCGGCGACCACCTTCCGGATGAAGATCTTGTCTCGGAGATTCATAGCGGCTCCGCCTAGTAGAAGATGATGTTGGGATCGCGCAGGACAGCGGATACGACGCTGGACCATGCACGGGTGGGGTCGGCTTCGATCGAGTACTGGTACTTCCAGAGCTGCATCAGCTCGTTGGGCTCGGTGGCGTCCACGGGGAGCGGGATGCCGGTGAGCTGGAGGTAGAGGTCGCGGATCTGGGCGTCGAAAGCGTCCGGGGAGGCCTCGGGCGTGTCCTCGATGGTGACGAACTTGAGCAGCCTTGCGGGACCTTCGCGGTCGAGGGCGAGGTCGGTGCTGGCCACGTAGAAGCCGGCGGACATCGCCAGGCGCTCCTGGATGAACAACCCGCCGACGCTGGGCGTGTAGGACGGCTCGACGATGGAGCGGCTGTCGATCCCACCCATCAGAGTGGGGAGCCCCATGTCGTTGGTCGTGAGCCCGTCACGGCCGTTGAAGGTCCACTTGTAGCCCGTCTTGTCCTCGATGATCGACTCGAGCTGGGCCGGGGAGACCAGCTTGACTGTCGCGATCTCCTGGGCGCGGTCGACGTTGTTGACCGTCGCGGCCTTGTACTCGTCCGACTTCACGATGGAGCGCATGAGCTCGCGGATGTTCTGGCCGGTCTCTGCGAACCGGTTGGCATGGGGCTGTACTTCCGACCAGTCGTTGTCGGTGATCTCGCGCTGGGTGAGGCCCTCGAAGACGGTCTTGACGGCGCAGTCCATGAACCGCTGGTCCTTGGCGAGCTGCTCGCCGAACTCGATGATGTTGGAGGTGGGCCGGCCGTAGTACCCCGGCTCCTTGCCGGAGTAGTAGCGCCACTCCTCTTCCATCTCGGGACGGTACATGGTGCGCTCGATACCGAGCTGGTCGTCGTAGTTGAAGAAGCCGAAGAAGTTCGACGCGATGGGATCGAGCGTGCTGTGGCAGGACTGGCAGCTTGCGTTGACGCTGATGGCGTTCTCGGGGTCGATCGTGAGCTGATCGACGGCTGCGCGGTTGAGCACGACCGGACGTGACAGGTAGTCGTCGCACAGGAACATCTTGCTGATGGCGTTCGCCCGATGGCGGTTGGCGTTGCCGCCCATGGAGGGGTAGCGTTCCCACATGGTGGTCATCGTGAGCATGCCCGAGTGGGGGCGCCCATCCTTGTAGATGACGGGCTGCCAGCCCCGGGAGTCTTCCGGGTAGTACATATCCCACATCTGGGCGAGCTGCGGATTCGCCATGGAGTGCGGTGCAGTCACGATGTAGGAGTACGGCAGATCATTGTCGATGATGTACTCGAGGAGCGCGAGGGGCTCGTTCGCGATGAACTCGCCCATCTTGGCATCGCCGACATTGCTGAGGTCGCGCTGCGCGATGTCGAAGTAGGTGTCGCCGGTGCGCGAGAGGAAGCGGTAGTTGAACAGCTCCTTGGTGCGCTCGATGAAGGCCGGCTGCTCGAGCCATTCGTCTGCGAACTTGTCGTACAGGGCGGGCGCCTGCTCGATCGCTTGGAGCTCTACCTCTGAGGGATGGATACCGCGAAGGTCGACGGATAGCCGGATCAGCTGCTGTCGAGGAGACAGCAGCTCGAAGGCCGCCGCGTCGTCGGCCTCCTCACTCTCCGGCGTACAGCTCGCCAAGAGCAGTACGGTCAGGATTTTCATGCGCATATGCACCCCCAGGTGGAACGGACGGAATCTACGGGAGGTCCCGCAGAGAAGAGACGAATTCGTCGACGGGCGGCGCTTGGAGCGAGCCGTCGAAGAGGAAAGAGAAGTCGGGACAGAACTCGCCGGACTCGACGCCGCGGATGTAGAGGGTTCCGCAGCCATCGCACTCGGAGAGTGGATCGTTCGGGTAGGGAATACCCGTGATATCGTTCTCGGAGCGCGGCAGGAAGATCAGGTCGTACCAGACGGCATTTTCGTCGCGGAGACCGATCCAGCCCAGGGGCTCCTGGGTGCAGTCGTCCGGGCCCGCTCCGAGCTCGCCGATGACGTTGATATCCAACGCCAGGCTGTCGAAGCGCTCGGCCATCCGGCCGGTGAACAGGTACACATTGCCGCGGGCTTCGAGGCTGTCTTCATCGCCCCCGGTCATGAACAGGTACAGGTCGGTGCGCCAGCCCGCGGGGGCGAGGGAGCCGGCGGGGAAGGGGTCCGATCCGGTGGCTGTGCCGACGACCAGGCTGGAGTAGATCCACCGGTCGTAGCCGTCTGCCTGCACGGTGTAGAGCGAGTCCGAGGCGTCGCCCTTGAACTCGAAGAACACGCCATTGGGGTCCCCCACCACTCCATCGGCGTTCATCTCGCGGGAGGCTTCGATGGTGATTCCCTCGGCGGAGGTGGGGTCTCCGGTGACGAGAACATCCCCGTCCCACCAGCCGTAGCCGCTGAAGGTGCCGCCGTCGGGGTTCTCACAGTGGTCGGTCCAGGTGAGTCCGCCCGCGTCCATGCCCACGTCGACCTCGGCCTGCTCCTGCGGGGGGATGCCGGCGTAGACATCGGGGCAGCCGGTCTGGAAGCGGTCGAAGCTGTTGTTGAGGCTATTGAACGGGGTGCGCGCATTGACGGTGAGCGCCAGGGTGAGCGCATCGACGAAGGCGGCCTCCATGTCGATGCCCGAGATGTCGGGGATCTCGAGCTCGTCCACCACGGGGGTGGGCTTGATCGTGGGAGGTGCCGCCTCTTCCGGAGCGCAGCTGAGCAGCAGAGCGAAAATCATTGGTCTTCCTCAGGAGCCGGAATGTCGATAGCGAGCTCGCGGGTCCACTCGAAGATGACGGTGTCTCCGGATTGCGCTGCGCCCCACCAAGGGACCCACACGCCGGAGCCGTAGAAGTTGAAATGGATCGTACCCGCAGCGCCGGCGTAGCCCATACGCCAGGTGTCGCCGTCCTGGGGCAGGTCTGGGTCGTTGCAGAGCGAGGTGTCCGTGATGCTGTCGGCGTCGACCGTGAACTGGATGTCCCAGACATGGCCACAGCTTGGACAGCCGGTGGGCGGCGGTGCGGGAGTGCCCTGGAGGCTGTAGCTGACATTGCAGTCGAGCTGCTGGGCGGTGTCGCCGGTGCCGGGGTCGTTTCCGTTGATGAGCTCTCGGGCCTGGAAGCTACCGATGAGCGCATCGTAGGGGTTCCCGGAGAGCATCCATACGCCGGACTGCTCGAGGATGACCGTATTTGCCGGCACATCGTTGCCCAGGGCCACGGTACCGGTGTTGTCGGGGCGGAACACGCCGGTGTCGACCCACGGCACATCCGTCTCCGCGGTATCTGTTGGCAGGTCCGGCGTGGGAGTGCCGGTTTCGGTCGCTCCATCGCAGCCGAGCAGTGCCATTCCGAGTACGAGCAATATCTTCTCCCCCAGGGCGTGAGTCCCTCGATGAAGATTTTCTTCCAGTGTCACTCCGATGTCAATCCCCAATCCTCCTCCGTGTGTGATTCGGCCCGCCCTGTGCGAGATCGCCCCGTGTGACATGGATGACATCCGATCATCGATTTATTGGATCACAGTTGCACTGTGAAGCCGTCACGGATGAACACAACGGAGCCTTCCCAAGATCCATCGGCTTGTTCGACTTGGAGAAGGTGCTGCCCCTGGCCGAGCTGGATGGTCGATCCACGGCTCACTTCGATGCCGGAGAGGTAGGCGTGCCCATCTCCTTCTACGTGGACATCGACCTTCTTCACGAGGTTGGCTTTCTGCAGTGCCTTGTGGAGCTTGGCGTAGTCGGGCCCCAGCTTGGAGAGGGGCGTGGCGTTGGGGTGAATGACGAGCGCCTGAGTGGCGGACCGGGCGGCGGATGCGGCGTCGCCGTTGACCAGGTTGACCAGTGCGCGTACCTGGAAAAGCTCGATGAGATCCCCGCGTGGAACGGGCTTGTTCTGTCGCACAAGGAGGAGGTCGGCCTCTCCGAGTGATTGCACGGCGTCCTTGATCTCGGCGTCCTGGAACTGGGCCCAGGCTTGCTGAAGGACCTCTGCGATGGTCGGAACATTCTGGGTGGGCGCGGGGGGCTTGGGCGCTGGAGTGGGCTCGGCGACCGGTGCGGGTACCGGGGCCACAGCGGCGACCTCGGGTGCTTTGAGCTCACGGGATAGGCCGATCGCGAGGGCTCCGAGTAGCTGGGTAGCCCGGTCGGAGATCCCGTTTGCCCGCTCTCCGGTGTACTTGGTGAGCATATGGTTGTGGGTGTACTTGGCTTCGAGGTCCTTGAGCTCGCTGGTGGGCTTTCCCGCAGCCTTCAACATGGCGGCATCCGGTGCGAGTCCTGCGGAGGCGGCCTCCAGCTCCGCCAGACGTCCGGGGAGTTTTCCGATATCCTCGGCGATCACCGCCAGCTCTTGGGTGCCTTCGTTTAGAGCCGTAGCGGCATCTTTGGCAGCATCAGGGGAGTTGGCGCCAAGCAGAAGGATCGACCGCCCACCCGCATTGATCGTGCGCACATCTCCGTTGGAGACCCGCTTGATCTCGAACACGGAGGCGTCGAGCTTGGTGCCATCGGGCAGGCCTAGCGGCTTGCTGACCTGGGCCTCGAGCTGGTTCATTCGCTGCTCGGCGGCCTCCAGGACGGCGTTGATATTGGCCACCTCTCCGTACACCCGATCCTGCTCGGCGAGGCCGGTCTGCCGGATCTGGGGGGCCTGGGCGAAGGCGGGCGTGGTCAGGACGGGGGCGGCCACCAGGGCGACCCACAGGATCAACGTACGCATGAGCGTGTACTCTCCGGGGCTTACTTGCAGCTTCCTTGCGAGATGTGGCGCCCCTGGACGCTGAAGCACATCTTGGCAGGGACATTGTCGCCATTGATTGGGAAGCGCCCTTCCGCCTTTCCATCGTCCAGCACGAGCGTATGGTCACCGGGCGGGATCTCGAGCTTCATCGGGGTGCGGCCGATGCCAATACCGTCCAGCTTGACCGAGATCGCCGGGGGGTCGGTGATCAGCTTGACCATATTGTTGGCAGCTACTGGCGCGGGAGCGGGAGCGGGAGCGGGGGCTGCGACGGGTGCTGGGGCCGCGACAGGCGCGGGAGCGGGAGCGGGAGCGGGAGCGGGAGCGGCGACAGGAGCGGGTGCAGGGGCCGGCTCCGGGTGAGGCACATGCGTCGGGCTGGGCGCGGGAGCGACGTCGGGCTCTGGCTCCACGGGGTCTTCGATGACGGGGTCTTCGGTGACGGGGTCTTCGGTGACGGGGTCTTCGGTGACGGCATCTTCGGTGACGGCATCTTCGGTGACGGGCTCGGGCAATCGGTCCTCGGTGGACACCTTGATGGGCGGCGAGAGGATCGGCTCCTCGATTGTGACGGGAGCTGTCGGGCCGCTGAGCACCAGGAATCCGCCTGCAGCGCCCGCGACCCCGAACACCAGTGCGACGCCCGCGACGACTCCCAGGAGCAGGACGATGCCGATCAGACCCCCGACGATCCGCAGGACGAGGCCACCGACGCCTCTGCTCGCCGGTGGGTTCGCTGTGGCGCTGATGGGGGCGGGCATAGGAGTGGGCTCGGAGGGCTCCGGCTCCGACTCAGGTTCGGTGGCCGCGGCTACGGGGGGGCCGGAGAGAGGGGCGGGCTCTGACTGGACAACCGGCGGGGTGACGGGTGGTGCTGTGGCAGGATCAGGCTGGGCTTCGGGCTCGGGGGCTGCTTCGGGCTCTGCAACCGCTTCGGGCTCGGGCTCGGGGGCTGCCTCGGGCTCGGGGGCTGCCTCGGGCTCGGGGGCTGCCTCGGGCTCGGGGGCTGCCTCGGGCTCGGGGGCTGCCTCGGGCTCGGGGGCTGCCTCGGGCTCGGGGGCTGCCTCGGGCTCGGGCTCGGGGGCTGCTTCGGGCTCTGCAACCGCTTCGGGCTCGGATCCCGGCTCGGGCTCCGGCAACGCTGCGGCTTCGGGTTCTGCGGGCTCCTCGGTGGAGCTGGGGTCTTCGACAGTCAGGGCCTCGGCGGCTGCTACCTGCTCGGGGCTCACGGTCTCGGTCTCGGCCTCGGCGCCGGCCCGCTGGGCGGCGACTGCTGGGGGCACGTAGTCCGGATCCTGGATCATCGTAGCGGACTTGGAGAGCATGGCCGCCAGGTCCGGGGCATCCGCCTTCGGTTGGGCGTTCTTTTTTGGGCCCACGCTATCCTCTTCGAACCAGTCATCGAAGTTGGAGTCTGTGTCTCCGTTCACGAGAACGAGCGTTGGGCCGTTGGTCTTGAGCTTGGGGTTGCCCCCCTTTGCTTTGTCGTCATTGCCTGCCACCGACACAAACTCCCGCATGGTTCGCTCCTACACTACTTGGATGCAGGAATAGGCGCGCCGCACTCCTAACGCTCGTTTCGTCGTGTTGCAGCGTGTAGCACCACGGGAAGGCGGAGAAGCTCTCCCGCCGCGGCGCCTACCGCAGGCGCCACATCAGGTTCCCTTCCGAGTCGACCGCACTGAGTTCGCCGTCTCCCCGAGCCAGCCACACGGTCCCCTCGGGTCCTACCGCCATCGAGGTGTACTCCTCGGGTCCGGATCCCCGGACCAAGGTGGTGGTCTTCCCATTTGGGCTGACTCTGAACAGTGCAGAGGCACTCTCGGGCTCACCGGCCATCATCCGCTCGGTGAATGCCTCGACATCCTCTACGGTCATGGTTCCGCCGACGGTCCGGAACACGACCCAGGTAGCGCCGTCGGGCCCGAGCGATGCGGGAACGATGCTCGTGTTGGCTCCCTTCACCAGGATCTTCCACTTAAGGGATCCGTCTGCGCCCACCCGGCTCAGGACATTGCCGACTGTGGCCCGCAGATCGCCATCGGGTGCGCCGTACAGGTTGTCCGAGTCGGCCCACTTTGCGCCCCCACGGGGCAACAACCCCCACAAGCAGCCCCGGGGCGCCCAGGTCGCGACGCTGTTTCCGGATGGGTCGGTTCGCGTGAGTCCGGCGCTTGTCTTGGCGAGCAGCGTGCCGTCCAGCCCGACCGCGACGCCGGTAGCGGGTTTGCTCATCCGTATCTTCTTCAGGTGCTGCCCAGTCTTGCATTCGAAGGCGTGAATATTGCGCGTCATGAATCCATACGCGTAGACCGTTGAGCCGCTGCAACACACCCGGTTGGTTGCAGTGGTGGGCCCGTATGGGGCCAGATCGGCCATCCAGGCGATCTCTCGACCGCGCATCGCGATGAGCACATGTTTGTGGTCGTAGCCCCCGATGATGTAGACGTGTGTGTCGTCTGCGCACAGGGCGTTGATGTAGCTGAGCGGCCGGGACAGCTCCCCCGCTTTGTTCTCGCCGTCGGTATAGAGCCACCAGGTTGCCACCGAGGTCGGGGCGTGGAGTCGACGCCAGAGGTGGTCGGGCACCACAGTCTGTCTGCTGCAGCTCGGGCAGGTGATCTTCCGGTCGGTGCCGTCGGTGGAGATCGGGGTGCCACAGCTCATACAGTCGATGCTCTCGGCCGGGGCCTCTCCCTCTTCTCCCGCGAGCAGTGCCTGATCTTCACCCACGAGGGTGACGCCGTCCCATCGACGAACCGAGATGGCGAGCTCGCAGTGCGGGCACGTCTCCGGAGGCTCTCCATCCCAGGCTCCATCGCAGTGGGGGCAGTGGGGTGGCAAGGCCGAGAGCGCGAGGGTGAGCTCGACCTCTCCGGCTTCGAAGATTTGGTTGGTGGTCGCGTTTTCGTCGATCTCCTCGCCGCCTTGGGCAGCCTGGCGCAGAGAGCTCTCCCAGAGCTCCTGTCGGATAGAGATCTGTGCGCCGCACCCGAGACACTCGAGCTCGGGAACCGCGGCGTTGATAGGGGTGATCTCGCTACAGAGCTCACAGCGTGCGCTGCTCTGGATTCGGACCCACATGGGCGCTCCTGGTTGAGTTGGGAGAGGGTATCGCAGTTCGGTGGAGGTTTGTCGGTGAGGAGGCGCGGACTTGTGGACAACGAACGCGCTCGCGTTCGGCATTCGCACCACCGCATCGCGATGGACCGAGGCACCTGGGACTGCTCGCCCCCCGAAACACGGCGTCTTCGAGGGGATCGAAGACGCTGCGGAGATCGCGAAAGTCGGCAACAGGACTCCATTGAGAACCGATCTCTGGGTCCACGGACAGCGCTGGTGATGGTTCTTCCGTGGGGCACCGGGCTTGTCGCCCGCTACACTGCGAGGGTGACCATCGAACTCGGCCCCTTCAAGCTCCTGCGCCCCATCGGAAAGGGCGGAATGGGCGTGGTATGGCAGGGGCTCCATCTGGACACCGGCCTCCCGGTCGCCGTCAAGGTCATCACCCAGCGGGTGTCCCGTGACGAGCGCACGCTCAAGGCGTTCAAGAACGAGGTGCGGGCGGTCGCGGGGCTCGACCATCCGGGGATCGTGTGGGTGGCCGACTACGGAGAGGTCAACGAAGCCGCGTCGGTCGCGAGCAAGCGGCAGCTCACACGCGGTAGCCCCTACCTGGTGATGGAGATGGCGAGCGGGGGCACCCTGGCCGCGTACAACGAAGGGCTGCCGTGGCCCCAGATCAAGGCCATGCTGTTGTCCCTGCTCGATGCGCTCGCCCACGCCCACGCGCGCGGGGTGATCCACCGGGACCTCAAGCCGGGCAATGTGCTTCTCTGTACGGAACACGACCTGCGGCCGGGCCTCAAGCTCACCGACTTCGGCATCGCCCACGCGCGCGAGGAGACGGTGAGCGACTCCATGTCGAACCACGTGATCGGCACCCTGCACTATATGGCCCCAGAGCAGATTCGGGCGGACTGGCGAGACTATGGCCCGTGGACCGACCTCTACGCCCTGGGCACCATCGCCTATCGACTGGCGACCGGTCGGCTGCCCTTCAAGGGCAAGCGCGGTGCGTCGCTGATGGTCGCCCAGATGAACCATCGGCCCCCACCACTCCATGGGCTATTTCCCCTGGCGGATGGCTTCGAGGACTGGTTGCTGACCATGATGCGGAAGGAGCACTGGCGTCGCTTTCAGTGCGCAGCAGATGCCGCGCTGGCGCTCGATGCGCTCCCCGATCCGCTGGTCACCGAAGAGACCCCATTCGGGCTCCCGGTTCGCACCGGTCCAGGGGCTCGCTTGGTGCTCGAGGACCACCCCACCACTCTCGTACTGGAGGACCCCTTCACCCACGAGCTCACCGAGCACGGGTCTGCCGAAGAGACCGCGACCTTGCCGGTTCCGCCGATGGTCGATGCAGCGAGTCCCGACCTTGCGCGTCGCCGGGGGGAGCTCGATCGGCTGCGTCCGGCCATCCCGCTCAACTGGCGGCGTCCGGAGATCGAGGGGGAGAGCGAGCGAAAGCTCAAGGGGGCGGGTCTCGGCCTGTGGGGCTTGCGTGCGTGGCGCCTGGTGGGCCGCGAGACCGAACGCGACGTGATCTGGAAGGCCCTGCTTCGGGTCCATGGCAGCCGGCAGAATCAGGTGGTGATCTGCGAGGGGCCCAGCGGCAGCGGGAGGACCGCTCTGGTCGAGTGGATCGCGGAGCGTGGGGTAGAGATCGGTTGCGCTCACCTCCTCAAGGTTCGCTACCACCCAGACGACGAGCCTCAGGAGGGCCTACGGCGCATGATGCGTCGGCTCTTCCGCGTGGCTCGGCTCGATGACGATCAGCGTCGCCAGCGGGTGCTGGATGTGTGTGACAGCTTTGGCGAGACGGATGTGTCCCAGGCGGATCGGGTGGCTGCCTTGCTCGATCCGGTCGATGTGAAGAGCGTAGACAGCGGGTCCCGGCACGCGGCAGCGCGCTGGTTGTTCAATCGAATGGCGGCGGACCGCCCCCTGATCCTATGGCTCGATGACGCCCACTACGGGGTGGATGGGCTCAAGCTCGTGGCCTCGATCCTCAAGTCCCAGGCTTCGCGGGTCCTGGTGCTGATCACTGTGAGCGACGAGGGGCTCCAGAAACGGGCGGTGGAGCGCGCTCATCTCGAGGGGCTGCGGGAGCACGAGTCGGTTCAGTCCCTGCGTGTGGAGAGGCTCGAAGATGAGCAGGTCTACACCATTGTGCACGAGATCCTCGGCATGGAGGACGGCCTTTCGCGCGAGGTCGTGCAGCGGGCCCATGGCCTCCCCCAGTTCGCGGTTCAGATCGTGGGTGACTGGGTGCAGAAGGGGATCCTGGAGCGCTCTGTGGACGGGTACCGGCTGCCCAAGGGGCGAGCGGTTCCCGCGTCGATGGGCCAGGTATGGGTCGACCGGATCGAGCAGCTGGTCGAAGGACTGCCCCCGCTCGCCCGCCAGATGCTCGAGCGCGCTGCTGTGCTTGGCGTAGAGGTCGAGGACCAGGAGTGGCGCGAGGCCTGCGACGATCCCGATGGCCGCCTGCGCCGGTCGGGCAGTGCGCCTATCCGCCGGGATCATGCAATGTGGCGGGCCACTCTGGTCGATCGCTTGCTCACCAACCGGCTCGCAGAAGAACGCGAGCACGGGTTTGCTTTCGTCCACGAGGAGCTCCGCGGCACCCTGCTCAAGCAGGCCAAGCGCAACCAGCGCTGGCGCACTCACCATCGCGCCGTCGCCACGATGCTCTCGAAGACCGCGGATCCAGCACCAGAGAGGCTGGGCATGCATTTGCTCGCCTCGGGAGAGATCGATGCCGCAGTCGAGGCGCTGCTGCGGGGCGTACGCAACCGCGTCGCGTCGGTGGGGCCTCGAGCGGCGCTGGCTCTGCTCGATCACACCGAAGCCGCGCTCAGCGACTCGGGCCTGGCACCCGATGACGACCGCTGGGGGCGCTTGTGGATGGTTCGTGCGGATATCGCCGTGCAGCGGGGCCGCATGGACGATGCTCTGCGCTGGTCGGCCAAGGTCGCGGCCGCCTCCGACGAGCATGGATGGGTGGGAATCAAGGCCTTGGCGGTGTTCATCAACGCTACCGTTGCGCTGTTCCGCAAGGACCGCGAGTCCGCCGACCGGCTGTTCCTGAAGTTCGAGCGGGTCGCCATCCCAGAGGCCTACGCGCTGCATCGGGCGGCGGCTCGATATGCGCTCGGCCTGCTCGCCGAGACCGATGGTCGGGCGTCGAAGGCACGCTCCGAGGCAGTGGCCTGCACCGAGTGGCTGGCTCGGACCGAGTCCTCTCTGTCCGATGTTTGGCGGGTGCTCGGGGTCCGCGCGTTGCTCGCGACCCACTCCGGCATCGCGATGCTCAACCTCGAGAGGCGCCGGGCGCAGTACGAGGTCTCCGGTCAGCGCGAGGGTCTGGCAGAGTGCTGGACGCTTCTGGCTCGCGTAGCACGAAAGGCCGGCAAGCTCGATCGGGCCGAGCGCTGCCTGCAGCATGCGGTGCGGCTGTACGATGTCGAGGACAGCGCGCTCGCCGAGAAGCCTCGGGTACAGATGGCCCTGCTCCGGCTCACTCGCAGCGACTTCGCGGGAGCCGAGCAGCTCGCGCTCGAAGTCGCACGCAGTGTGCGCGACACCCGTCGCAAGCCCGTGCTCATCCGCGCAAATGCCTTGCTGGCCGCCTGTGCAGCGGGGTCCGCCAGCTGGCGCAAGTACGCCGAGTACCTGGGCGAGGTCCAGCGGCTCCAGGCCGATGCCGCTACCGCCGAGAGAGAGGTCGCCTGGGCCTTGTCCCGCGCCGGTGACCTGGCGATGAAGGCCCGCGAGCGCGACCACGCGGTGGAGGGCTGGGCCTTGGCGCTCGAGCAGTACAAGCGGCTGGGCGACGAAGGGCAGACCCGCCGGCTCACCGCTTTGCTGGGCAATCCCACCCGCTGACTCTGCCGGGAATGGTCCCGGGTGGTCCCGGGTTGTGCGATCCTGTACGATCCCCACCGGTACCCGGAGGACCTATGCGATTCCTGAACCTTCCCCTCATGCTGCTCCTGTCGAACACGGCGTTTGCTGGAGGAACTCCGGTGTCTGTGAAGGTCGTGGACTCAGCTGGGAATCCCATCCCATCGGCCGTCGTGCGGCATCCGGATGAGAAGGAGCGCCACCGGGTGAACATGGCGACGGGCGTGTGGACCGGCGACGCGGTCTACCTCGAGGATGGCACCGAGCTGCTCTTCGAGAAGAAGCTCGAGCTCACCTTCGAGGTCTCGGCGCCGGGCTACCAGAACAAGCGCTTTGGCTATCTGGTGAAGAAGCGCAAGAATATCGCCTTGGTCACCCTCGACAAGCTCGAGCTCGATGTCGAGGTCTCAGATGACGATGAGATCGGGCCGGTGATCGGCTTCAAACACGACAATCCCCGCGACTAGGACGCAGATTCGGCGCCCTTCTTAGCGGCGCTTGCGCGGCCTGGGGGGCTCGTAGTCGCCAAAGAGCACGCTGAACTCGATGCCCATGGCCGGGTAGAAGCCCCCCTTCACGTCGACCTCTTCGCCGATGTCGTTGGTGTAGAACACATTGCTCTGCACATTGTACTGGAAGTATGGGGTGAGCTGGAACGCGGTCCAGCCGGCACGGACCATGCCGGCGACCTCGACCCGGAGCGGAAAGTACGGGACCCGCAGGTTGCCCTGGCCCTCGCCGGTCCAGCGCTGGGTGCCAAAACCGGCCCCGCCACCGAACAGGAAATCGACCGAAGCGGACTGAATCACCACATCATACTTGGCGATGACGTTGGCATCGAAGAAGCGACGCCCCACGTTGAACCCGCCGATGAGGCCGATGCGCGAGCCCCCGTCGACGTAGTACTGCGCCTCGAAGCCGAAGCTGACATCGCCTCGGACCTTTTCGATGACGGGGATGGGTTCGTCGGCGTTCTCGGTGCCATCGACCACATCTTCGGCCACGATCTTGGGGAAGGCGGAGGGGTAGGCCCCGGGGAGGAAGGTGGTCCCCAGACGGGGGCCGACCCCCCACATGTAGACATCTGCAGCTTGTGCAGGCTGGGTCAGGCAGCCGATGAGCAAGCAACCAGTCATCAAGCGGAACATGCGGTCTCCTTCAGGGCGGCATTCTCGCGCGCTTCAGCTTCTACGTCCAGGACACCGCGCAATTCACGAGCGGTCACCGGAATACGACGTTCTGGACGCTGTAGAAGGCGCCGAGCTCGATATCGATGCTCTGGAGCGGGGCGAAGTCTACGCAATCTTCGGTGCAGTAGGTGGTTCGGGTGCCACAGCCGTCGCCCTCGGGGAAGGCCTCGATACGCATCGTGGCGTCCAGGGGGCTGCCGAAGTCCGCCTCTACGGTGCGATCGTCTGGAGACCGCCGAATCTCCTGCACGGGGAGCATCGTCGTCTGGAACCCGGTGACCAGCTCGAAGCCCAGAGCGGGGGAGCCGTCGATAGGGGCGAAGTCCTCGGGGACGACCCGGTCGCCGGGGAAGTAGCTGTCGTCGAAGGAGCTCACGTCGACATCGTTGGCGTCTTCGTAGATCACCCAGAACACCTGGAGCGGCGGCCAGGGCGTGGACTCGTCCACGATCTGCGGATCGAGCCAGCGACACTCGCTATCGTAGGCGCCGAACAGCGGAATATAGTCGACCCACAGGCTGAGATTCACGCGCACGACCTCGACGCGGGTGCCGGATTGGGAGACCGGACCGGTGGGAATATCGACGGGGGACTTGCAAGCGACCAACATGAGCAGGGCGATCCGCATGGACGATCAGCCCCAGTCTTCATCGATTACGGCGTCGAAGTTGGGCGCGCTGACGTGGGTGCTCGTGCTCTCGATGACCTCGAAGCCGAGCAGATCGATCTCTGGATAGGGGGCTTCCTCGGTGGGCTCCATATCCTCGATGCCGATGGGGGCGTGCCGCTCGAGCCGCAGCGCCATTCCGCCCTCGGGGGGAACGAAGAGGATGGCATTGCCCGGCCCGAGGTCGGTGGCCAGACCGGGCTCGCGGATGCTCTGGATGAGCTTTGCGTGCTTGACCATCGCCAGAGACAATGCCTCGCGAAGGTCGCCCTGGGTTTGCTGGAGCAGGCCAGCGGCGATCTTCAGCAGGTGGAGGAATTGATCATCGGAGAGCGGGCGAACCTTGGCCATGTCAACGGTTTACCACATGGATGGCCTCTCCGAGGGCCGCTTTTGCCGCTTCCATCAGAGACTCACCCAGGGTGGGGTGGGGATGGATGGTCAGGCCCACATCCAAGGCCTCGGCACACATCTCGATGGCGAGCCCGGCCTCGCTGATGATGTCCGAGGCGTGGTAGCCGATGATGGTGTAGCCGAGGATGCGCTTGGTCTTGGCGTCGATGATGCACTTGACGAAGCCGTCGGTCTCGCCGTTGGCGATGGCCTTTCCGATGGCGGCGAAGGGGACCTTGCCGACCTTGTAGTCGAGGCCCTGGGCCTTGCACTCGGGCTCGGAGAGGCCGGCTGTGGCGACCTCGGGGTCGGTGAACATGACGGCGGGCACGGTGCGTGCATCGTACTGGACGTCGTGGCCTGCGATGACCTCGGCGACGACCTCGCCCTCGTGGGTGGCCTTGTGGGCCAGCATGGGATTGCCGGCGACATCGCCGATGGCGTACACCGACGGGACGCTGGTGCGCATCTGCTTGTCGACCTTGATGAAGCGGCCGTCCATCTCGATACCGAGCGCCTCGAGGCCGAGCCCCTTGGTGTTGGGGAAGCGCCCCACGGTGACGAGCACGCAGTCAGCGGGCAGCGCCTGCTTGCCGTCCTTCTCGGACTCGACGTGGACCACGATCCCGTCGTCGGTCTTCTCCCAGCCCTGGGCGCGGGTCTTGAGCAGGGTCTTCACGCCGTCTTTCTTCATGCGGCGCTTGAGGAGCCGGACCACGTCCTTGTCGAAGCCGGGCAGCAGGTCGTCGAGCATTTCGACCACGGTGATCTCGGCGCCGAGCTTGGCGTACACGCCGGTCATCTCCAGGCCGATATAGCCACCGCCGATGACCACCATACGCTTGGGGATCTCCTGGAGATCGAGGGCCTTGGTGCTGTCGAGCACGGGACCGTCGGCGTACTCGAAGCCGGGGATCTGGATGGGAGTGGAGCCGGTCGCGATGACGATGGAGTCGGCTGTGATGCGCTTTTCGCCGTCTGGACCCGAGATGGACAGCGTGTGGGCGTCGATGAGGGTGGCGGTGCCGCCGATCAGCTCGACCCCGTTGGCCTTGAGCAGGGTCTTGACCCCGCCGGTGAGCTTGTCGACGACGCTGTTCTTCCAGCCCTGGAGCTTGGATACATCGAGGGTGATCTCGCCCTTGGGGAGGTTGATCCCCATATCGGCCGCGTGCTGGAGCTCGTCGTAGCGCTTGGCCGCGCCGATGAGAGCCTTGCTGGGGATACAGCCGACATTGAGGCAGACGCCGCCCCAATATTGCTTCTCGATGATGGCTGTCTTCACGCCGAGCTGGCCGAGTCGGATGGCTGCGGGGTAGCCGCCGGGACCGGCGCCGATGACGATTGCGCCGTAGTCGTGGCTCATGGTGGGGGACTCCTAGAGATTGGCGGTGATGAGATGGGGGCCGCCGGCCTGGATGGCGGCGGAGACGGCGTTGTGCACGCCTTGGGCGTCGGGAGTGGCGAGAACAGTGGTGGCCAGGCCGAGAGCGCTGGCGACGGACTCCGGAGGGGTAGCGATCTGCCGCCCGAGGGGGGCGTCGTCGGTGAGGGGGTGCACCGCGACCAGGAAGACCACATTGGGCCGGAACAGCGCGGCAGCGTTGAGGGCCTCGTAGAGGCAGCCATCCGAGGCGGACCCCACTCCGAGGTGCACCAGCACGGTGTTCTTGGGGGCCGCCATGGCCAGCCCCACGGCGTAGACGGCCCGATTGGCGGGAGAGGCTGTGGGGGGAACGACCTTGTAGGGGCGGTGTCCGGTGAAGCCATCGACCAGCCTGTCGACTGGGGCGTCTCGAAGCACGGCCCCTACTCTTTCGCGCAGGCCGGGTACCCACCAGTCGCCCGAACCGAGAGCCGACACTGCCCCGGCCACGACCGCCTCGAGCCCGGTGACCGGGACGGGGAAGGGGAGCGGCGAGGATGCGTTGAGCACCTGATCGGCATCTACAACGGCCTGGACGGCTTCGGTGAGGTTCATGCGAGCTCCAGGAGCATCGACTCGGGGTTCTCGAGCACGGCTTTGAGAGCGGCGGTGAACCGGGCCCCCACGGCGCCATCGATGATGCGGTGGTCGAAGCTGGGGGAGAGGTACATCATCTTGCGGATGGCGATATCGCCCTCCCACGGCACGACCCGGTCGCGGATGACGTTGACGCCGAGGATGGCGACCTCGGGGTGGTGGAGGATCGGGGTGGCGAGCAGCCCGCCGATCTGACCGACGCCGGTGATCGTAAAGGTGCCCCCGGTGAGCTCGTCACGGCGGGCCTTTCCGGCCTTGGTGCGCGCGATGAGGTCGGTGAGCTCGGCGGCGATATGGAGCACCGACTTCTGCTCGACATTCTTGATGACGGGGACAAACAGCCCGTTGGGAGTGTCGCAGGCCACGCCGATGTTGTGGTCGCCCTTGACGATGAGCTCGAAGGCCTCCTCGTCCATATTGGCGTTGACGTTGGGGAAGCTCCGGAACACGATGGAGCAGGCCTTCATCAGGATCGGCATGAACGAGAGCTTGATCCCCCGGTCTGCGGCGATGGGCTTGAGCTTCTTGCGCAGCTCGACCAGCTCGGTCGCGTCGATCTCTTCGACGTAGGTGTAGTGGGGCTGGGTGTGCTTGGCGTGGACCATGGCATGGGCGATGGTTCGCCGAATTCCGATGATCTTGATGCGCTCTTCGGTGCCGCTGGGGTGGACCTGGGGAAGCGCCGGGGGGGCGACGGGGAGGCCCATATCCGCGGTGGTGAAGGCCTCGAGGTCGCCGTGGGTGACCCGACCGCCCTTGCCGGTTCCGGGGACCGCGTGCACGTCGACGGCGAGCTCGTGGGCGTGGCGACGAACGGCTGGAGTGGCCTTGGTGGCGCCGCGGGTGGTGGGGACGGAAGGCGCCGCGAGAGGACGTCCGCCACCGTTGGGGGGAGCAGCAGCGGCGGCAGGGGCCGGCGCGGCAGGGGGGGCGGCCGGTGGAGCAGCGGAGGCTGCGGGCGCGGAGACCGCTGGGGCGGGGGCACCGCTCTCATCGATCTCGACCAGCGGGCTGTGCACCGCGATGATATCGCCGGGCTCACCGTGGAGCTTGAGGATGGTACCGGCTTTGGGGCTCGAGATCTCGAGCTGGGCTTTGTCGGTGGTGATCTCGCACAGGGGCTGATCGACCGTGACGGCCTCGCCAATTGCGACCTTCCACGAGACGACTTCGGCCTCGACCACACCTTCCCCGACCTCGGGGAGTTCGAACACGAACGCCATGACTGGACGTCTCCGTCAGTAGAAAACGCTCTCGCGGACGGCATCGAGGATGGCTTCCGGATGAGCGGCGCAGTCGCCCGGGGGCGACTCCAGGTACAAGAATGCCTCGTCCAGAGCGACACCGAGGACGCGTTGGGCGAGGTGGGAATCGGTAGAGTGGACGGCGATGAGCCGCCCGGTGTCGACGACGTGCTGCCCGACCCTCGGATCGAGGGGCGAGAGCGAGACGAGATCGATCACCCGGACCGAGATGCCCTCGTCGGCCAGGGTTGCTGCGGCCTGCACCGCGGCGCGCACGCCGGGTCCCCAGCAGAGCAGGGTGGCGTGGGAGCCATCGGAGAGCACACGGTGGGCGATGGGAGTGGCCGGCACCGGAGAGGCCGCTGCGGCGAGCTCCGAGCGGGGTTCGAGGACGACGGTGACGCCCGAGCCCAGGGCTCCACGCAGCACCGAATGGGCCGTATCCGCGGTGAGGCAGACCACCCGCAGCCCCCCGATGGCGCCGAGCAGATCGCCGGCCGAGGCGTCGATGACCGGACCGGCCTCGCCGCCGACCGGGACTCGGATGGTGAGGGCGGGGCGGAAGGGGGTGCCTGCCATGCGACCCGCATCTGCGAGCATCTCGGCGATCGCGAGCAGCGCGCGACCGGAGCTGAGCTCGACCGCCACCGGGCGACCGCCGAGAGCCATGCCCAGCGCCAGGCCGAAGGAGGTGCGGTCGGCGATGGGGGTGTCGATGACCCGCCCTGGGAACAGGGTCGCGAGGCCCTGGGAGGTGCCCCCATGGCCCCCGCCCTTGCCGACGGATTCGCCGATGAGCACGGCCGTGGATTCGGACTCCAGCCACTCGGAGAGGGCTTGGCGAACGCTGTCTGCGCCGGTTCTCACGCTTCGACCTCCGGGCGGTTCTGCCGCTGCTGGATGGCCCGCTTGATGTAGAACTCGCCGGCCTTGTACGAGGACCGTACCAGCGGCCCGCTGGCGACGTACTCGAAGCCCATCTCGAGCCCGACCGCCTCGTACTCGGCGAACTGGTCGGGGTGGACGAAGGAGTCCACCCTGAGGTGTTTCTTGCTGGGCTGGAGGTATTGGCCGACGGTGAGGAAGTCGCAGCCGACATCGCGTAGATCGCGCATCGTGCGCAGGACCTCTGGTGCGGTCTCCCCAATGCCCACCATGATGGAGGACTTGGTGAACATGGAGGGCTGGGACTGCTTGATCGCGTGGAGCACCCGCAGGCTCTGGTGGTAGCCCGCGCGGGGGTCGCGGATGCGGGGGGTGAGCCTCTCGACGGTCTCGACGTTGTGGGCGAGGACCTCGGGGCGGGAGTCGATGACGGGCTGGAGCAGGGCGCTATTGCCCTGGAAGTCCGGGATGAGGATCTCGACCAGGGTGGCGGGAGAGAGGTCGTGGATGGCCTGAACGCAGGCGGCGAAGTGGCCGGCGCCCTGATCGGGCACATCATCGCGGTCGACGCTGGTGAGCACCACATAGTCGAGCCCCATCTCGGCGATGGCGGTGGCGACGTGGATGGGCTCGTCCGGATCGAGAGGAGGAGGGCGACGCAGGGTCTTCACGGCGCAGAATCGACAGCCGCGGGTGCAGGTGTCGCCCATGACCATGAAGGTGGCGGTGCCCCCACCCCAGCACTCGCCGATATTGGGGCAGCGGGCCTCTTCGCACACGGTGGCGAGCTGGAGCTCCCGTGCGCGTGACTTGATGTGGCGGTAGCGAGGTGAACCCGGCAGGCGGACCTTGAGCCAGGGGGGCTTCGCGGTAGACGTATCCATGGTGCTCCCGTGAGACGGGCGCCTTAACGCGCCCGTCAGTCGCTGTCCTCGTCCGCGTCCTCGAGCTCGCCCGCGAGGTCGTCCAGCATCTCCCGGCTGAACATCTGGGTGGCCGCATCTTCGGTGCCGGACTCCTTGAACACGGTGAAGATCTGGGTCTTGCCCTCCTCTTCCTCCTCCTCGATCTCAGCTTCGGCGGAAGAGGACGCGTCGGAGCGCCCGGTTCGGCGGCGCAGCCTCTCCATCAACAGCCGACGGCGATCGGCTGAGGAGGCATCTGCGGTGGGCTCCGAAGGCTGAGCGACCTGGGTGGGCTTGAGATCTTCGAAGTCTGCGATCCCCCCGTAGTCCCCGGACGGGGCCTGGGTGGCGGCGTCTTCGGGGGGCATGCGCGACGGGAGGTTCACGGGTTCCAGCCCAGGTAGGGCGGCGGAGTCGGAGGCCTGGGCGTTCTCGGCCTTGCGCTGTTCGCGGAGCCGGCGCAGCCTCTCGCGCCCGGTCTCGCCGCTCTTGCGACCCTTGCGGAGGCGGGCCAACAGGGCCTCGGTGCGGCTCGTCGGCTCGTCTACGGATTCCTGGCGCTCGGCTCTGTCGCGGCGGAGCTTCTCTCGGGCCTCGTCTTCGCCCGAGGGGCCGAGGCGACCGCGGCGGAGCTTGGCCATCCGTGGATTCTCGACGATGCCCGTGAACCCCTTCACCTTGGCGGTGACGTCGGCCAGTGCGGCGTCCATCTCCCGCTCCCAGCGGGATGCAGCACCGATGGCCTTCTCTGCGATATCCGCCTGCTCGCGGGCCTCGTCCAGGTGTTCAGTGGTGCCGGCTTTCTCGCGCGCTTCGTCTGCGCGCTGGCCCGCCCGCCACAGGCGCCGTTCGACCTGGGCGAGGCGGTCGAGGGCCTTGGTGAGATCTGGGGTGGGGTCGTCGGGGAGCTCTGGCAGGGCGCTGCGTGCGGAGAGCATGCGCGCACTGAGCTGCTGAGCGACCCGGCAGGCTTCCCATGCCCGACCCCGGTGCTCTTCGAGCTCGAGGCCCTGGGTTCGGGTCTTGGCGGCGTCGAGCTCGACACGCAGGGAGGTGGCCGCGGCCCGCAGCGCGGTGAGCCCCATTCGGGCGGTGCCCACGGCGTCACGGGTGCCCTTGAGGAAGTCGTCCACCTCGTCCCAGCGGCCATTCTCGAGCAGCTCGAGGTTCGCCTGGACGGCTGCGATCTGATCCTCGGTGGTCTGGGCGGCGGCCGTGACCTTCTCCTGGGCGGAGCGGGCGTCATCGTCGGCGTGGGGCTCTCCGACCTGTGCTCGGAGCCCTTCGAGGCTGGAGAGCATCTCGGAGACCTCGGTGCGCAGGCCGGGAAGCGCGGCGTCCCGGCGGGCGAGGTGCTCGGCTTCGGCGCGCTGACCGGCGGCCTCCACCTGGGCGCGGAGGGCTTCCTTGCGGTCGCGAATCGCCTCGAGAGCCTGGGTGGCGTCGGTGACGGCCTGTTCGGCCTGATCGGCGAACTCGACGGCCCGCTGGGTGGCTTCGGTGCGGTCCGCCGCTTCGGTGGCCTCTTCGGCGGCTCGGCGTGCCTCGTCCGATGCCTGCAGCGCGGCGTTGTTGGCCTCTGCGATGGCCGTGATGAGGGCGTCTGTCTCGGCGTCATCGGAGCCTTCGGCGAGCTCGGATGCCGTGACGAGCACGTTGGACACCCGCTCGAGGGCACCCGCGGCGCGCTCTGCGGCGAGGACCGCCCGCTCGAGGTCTGCAGCCGCGGCCTCGGCGCGGGCAGCGGCCTCGCGTTCGAGCTGGGCCTCGGAGCTCTCGCGAACCTGTCGGGCGGCCTCTCGGGCGGCCTCGGCGTGTTGTTGGACCTCGTCGATGAGCTGCTCGATACGCCCGAGTGCCCCCTCGGCTTCGGCGGCGCTTGTGGCCTGGCGGATGGTCTGGCCGAGGGTGTTCGCCAGCTGGAGGGCTGCGACCGCTTGGTCGACCGAGCCGTCCAGGCGGCCTCGGGCCGACTCGGCTTCCGGACCCACGGGAGCGGGCAGATCGTCTCGGGTGGCGGTGGCGGAGCGTGCGAGCTGGTCGAGGGTGTCGAGCAAGCCGGGGAGGGGTTCGAGGGAGCTGTTGATGCGGGCGAGCTCATCGACCTGGGCCTCGAGGGAGGTGTGGACTGTAGCGATGTGGGCCCGGGCTTCTTCTGCGGCGGCCTCGGCTTCGAAGGAGACCTCGAGGGCGCGCTCTGCGGGTAGGTCGCCGGTGAACTGGCGCTCGATGGCCTGGACCCGGGCGAGGCTGCTGCGGCTGGCTTCGAGAGCATCGCGGGCTGCGGAGCGATGGGCGGCGGCGGTGGGGCGCCCGTCGGGGACTGCGGGGGCGGTGTCCAGTGCGACCCCGGCCTCGGCGATGGCGGACTCGAGGACCCCGATCGCATCGAGCACGCCTTGGTGGGCGTTCTGTGCGGCGGCTTCGCGAGCCTCGGCATCTGCGAGTTGCTTGGCACGGGCGAGCTCGGCGGCCTGGGTGAGCTCGCGGACCAGGCCGTCCAGATCCGACTCGAGCGCCTTGGCCAGGGCTCGCTCCGCCTCCTCGGCGATGGATAGCAAGGCGCGGGTCGGGGTGGGAGCGGTGGGCGCGCTGGCGAGTGAGAGGGCGCGGAGCTGATCGAGAGAGTGCTGCACGGCGTTTTGGGCGGCGGCGACCGGAGGGGAATCCGGGAGGTCTCCGGCGAGCGCGGCCTCGAGGCGGGAGGCTTCGGTCTCGAGCATCTCGTGGGCGCCGTCTATCCGGGCCCGGGCGGCCTCTCTGGACTCCTCGGCGGCGGCGATGGCGCTGCGCGTGGCCTCGGCGTGGAGCTCGAGATCGACATCGACCGCAGCGGTCTGCAAGGCGCGTTCGATATGGGCGGCGACGGCGTCGGTGGGGGGGAGATCGATATCGATGGAGAGGTCCTGGAGCTCGGCGACTGCCCGGGAGAGGCCGGACCAGGCCTGCTCGGCTTCGGGCATCTGGGAGGCGCGATCGAGCTCTGCGAGGAGGTCGGCTCCGGCTTGTTGGCGGCTGTGGAGGGTGGCTTGGGCCTCGGCCAGGGTGCGGGCTGCGGAGGCGAGTGCGCGTGCCCGGGCGACCTCCTCGGCCTCGGCTGCATGGACCCTGTCTCGGACGGCCTGGAGTAGGGCCCCCAGATCGGTGGCCTCGGCGAGCTCGACGGCGTCGCGGAGCTCGGCTGTGGCGAGTGTGGCGGCGTCGGCCTTTGTGGGGAGCTCGAGGATGGGCTGGGGCCAGGAACCCAGCGCCGAGTCGAGCGCTGCGAGGGCTTCGCCGGCTTCGAGGGGGTGATCGAGGGCGACCTGATCGGCGGTGTTGCGGGCGGTCACTCCGGCATCGACGCGCTTGCGCCAGCGGGGAAGGAGCTCGGCGAAGGCCTTGGCGGCCAGTGCGAGGGTCGCTCTCTCTCTCTCGGCTGCCTGTCGGGCCTGTTCGATGGCCTCGTCGACGGCCGCACCGAGGGCCTCGAGGTCGATTCCGACGAGCGCGTCGAGGGCGAGCTCGGCCTCCAGGGCGGCCTGAGCGACCTCGGTCTCGTCGTCGGGGTTGTCTGGGGAGGGCGCACGTACCGAACGAATGGTGGAGATGGCGGCTCGGAGTGCGTCGAGCTGCGGGGTCGCGTCGGGCCACTCGGCAGCCCGCTCCTCGATGGCGGGGAGCAAGGCCCCGGCGAGCTCGGTGAGCTGGGAGATCCGCGTGTGAGCGGCCTGAATGGTGACCAGGGCATCTTCGATGCGCGCGCGGCGCTCGGACTCCGCCTGGATGGCGGCTTCGATCGCCGATCGGGTGGCCTCGAACAGGCCCCGAGTCTCGGTAGAGGCCTTGTCGAGCTGCACCCGTAGCGCGGCTACCTGCTGAGCCTGGATTGCGGCCTGGGACGGATCTTCGGAGAGTGGGGCCTCTGCCGCCTCGGTCAGCGCGGTGTGGAGAGCGCTGAGTTCGTCCAGTCGGGCGGCGGGTGCGTCGAGGCTGTCCTGGACGGCTGGGTCGGAGAGCTCGGCGGCGTCGGAGAGCAGTCCGGCCCAGGTGGTTTGGAGCTCGGCGGGGTTGGGGACATCTGCGGCGGCAGCGATGGACTCCCGGGCGGCCTGGATGGCCGCTTCGCGCTCGCGACGCACTGCGGTCTCGGCCTGGGCGATGCCCACCGCGTGCTCGACCGTGGGCATGGCGAACTCGAACACCGATCGAGCGATGTCGAGTGAAGCCCGAGCGACCTCGAGCAGGGCCGTGGCCTCGTCCGGGTCGGTGGCCTCGGTGAGCTCGTCGAGAGAGGTGCGGGCCTCGCCGAGGGTCTGGTCGAGCTCCTCGAACTGGAGCTCGGCCTCGGAGCTGGCCTGGAGGGTGCGCGGGTCTTCGGCTCCGACGAGGGCCTCGGCCAGGGCGGAGCGGCTGCTATTGAGCTGCTTCTCGAGGGCCTCGTAGCGCTGCCGAACCGCCACCGCTTCGTCGAGGATGCCCGCGAGCGCGATGGCCGACTGCCGGGCGGTGGCGAGAGTGGGAGAGACGGTAGCAGCGGTGTCACGCGCCTCGTCTGCGGCGCAGCGGACCGCATCGAGGGCCTGGCTGAGCACCTCGAGAGAGTCGGGTTCGGGAGGTTGGATGGGCAGCGCACTCCGGGCTTCCTGGGCCTGCGCGGCGGCCCGCTCTGCGGCCTCGACTGCTGCGGTGGCGTCGCGCCATGCGGTCGCGGCCCCTCGGGCGGGGCTGGTCTCGAGTAGCTCTCTTGCGCTCTCCAGATTGGCGCGGGCTTCTGCTGCATGACCCTCGGCCCGGCTGACCCACGAGTCGGCGTCGACGAGCGCCTGGGCGTGGGACTCTGCGGCGGCCTGGCGAGCGGCGGCTCGAGCGGACTCGGCTCGGGTGCGGGCCTGGCGGAGGGAGGTTGTCGCGGCGCCGATCTGGGCGATCGCAGCGTCGACGGTCTGGACCGCGGCCTGGGTGGCCTCGGCGCAGGCCTCTGCCGTGGGGGCGTCTTGGGCCTCGGCGGCGGCCTCGGCGTGGGTGGAGACCTGCGCGACCGCCTGTTGGGCGTGCTGGACCGAGAGCTCGAGGGCCTCGATGGCTTCTGAGAGTTCGGGCCAACCCTGGTGCTCGGCGAGGGTGGCTTGGGTCTTCTCCGCGAGCTTGTCCATGCGAGTGGTGCAGGCCGAGCGGATCTTGTTGGCCTTCTTCTGGGCTGCGCCGCGCCGCTTCTCGAGGGCCTCGCGGTGGCTCTCCAGTGCGTCGTCGATGCGCTTCTGGAGCGCGACAGCGGTGTTGGACGCGGCGTGGGCGCGCTCGAGCTCGGCTTTGGCGGACTGCAGGAGCTGTGTGCGTGCCGAGGCGTCGGGTGCCTGGGGCGCCTGGGCGAGGGCCTCGGCTGTGCTGGCGGCCGCCTGGCGCACGTGCTCGGCCTGCTGTTCGACGTTGGCGATGATCGGGTCGAGTGCGTCGACCTGGGCTTCATCGGCCACCCGCCGAGCGTCCTGTACTTGCTCGGTGATCGACCTGGCCAGCTGCTCGACCTGGGCTGCGAGCTCTGTGAGTGCGTCCTGGAGCTCTGCGTTGGCCTGGGCGTCGTCCGTGGCGGCGGCGATCGCGCCGTCTGCGAGCTCGGCTGCACGCTGGACCTGCTCGGCGATGGTCTCGACGGACTGCGCGAGGGTGTCGCGGTGCTTGGCGGCCGCGGCGGCTGTGGTGGCGTTCTCGGTGGACTCGAGGGCGGTGTCGGCGCGCTGGAGAGCCTCCATCGCCTCGTCTACGACGGGATCCGCCTCGGACCACGCGAGTCGGGCTGCGGCGCTTGGGCTGTCTGCGAGCACCGACCCGGCTCGCTCGACCGCATCCTCGAGGGTGGCGCGGTGGGCGGTGAGGGCCTTGGCCAGCTCCCGAGCCTCGGCGATGGTGGCGGCCTGGGCGGCCCGCTCTTGTTCGGCGAGCTTCTGGCGGGCCTGCTCGACCAGCGCCGCGAGCTCGGTGGCACAGGGGGCGGCTTCGGCGAGCGCTTCGTCTGCGATAGCGGCGGCTTTCTCGGCGGCGGTGGCGTGGCGTCCGGCTTCCTTGGCGGTGGTGGCCTCGGAGACGGACTCGGACTCGGAGCTGGCCTGAGCAGCGGCCTGATCGGCGACCGCTATGAGTTCACGCAGCGCTTCCTGGGGTTCTTCGAGGCCGGGCCACTCGCCGTCGAGCCCGCGGAGCAGGTCGCGAGCGGAGGCGGCTGCGGTGGCTGCTCGGTCTGCGGAGGACTCGGCTCTCTGGTTGCAGTCGCGGAGCGCGTTGACCAAGGTGGTTGCCCTGGTGATGGCCTTGCCCAGGACGGATGAGGCCTTGGTCACGGCCTTGGCGGCCTCCTTCGAGGGGGGCAACAGAGCCTGGAGGCGCTCGACGGCGCCGGCAGGATCGGCCTCGATATCTTCTGTGGGGGCCTGGGGCACCGTGGTGAGGGCCTGAACCAGCGCCTCGATCTCGGCCGATACCCGCTCCGCGACCGCCGCATCGGCGATCTCTGGGACCTCGACGGCGCACTTCTCGAGGGCGGCGGTGATGGCTTCGAGGGTGTTGTTGGCGGTAGCGATGGCCTGGGTGCGGGCGGCGGCCGCCGCCTTGATCGCGGCGACCTGTGTGGCGACCTGGGCGGAGAGTTCGCTGTGGAGCTTGGTGGCCTGGTTCGCCCCATCGGCGGCATCTTTGGCCGCGCCCTGGAGCTCTGCGACCCCGGCTGCGTCGGGCACACCCGCGTCTGCTCGGAGCCGGGTGGCGACCTCGTTGATGGTGTGCAGTGCCATGCCGGTGGCGGCCACGGCCCCGGTGAAGGCGCGAGACAGCGAGAGGATCTCGGGGTCCTCGGCCACACCCTCGACCCCCGCTTGCTGTACGGGATCTTCGGCGCTGAGCCGGGCGACGGTGGCCTCGGCCTCTGCGGCCTGGGCCTCTGCGGCTTCGATCTGTTGGTAGGCGGAGGCCCGGGCGGCCTCGGCCTCGGCGATGGCGGCACGGGCGCTGTCGGCGGCCTCGATCACCCCCTGGAGCAGCTGGGGAATATCGGAGGCGTCGGCCTCTGCGAAGTCCGCCTCGGCGCTGACGGTGAGCAGCAAGAGCTCGAGCTCGTCGGGGTCTTCGATGGAGTCTGCGGGGTCGACCACTTCGGTGTAGTTGGCCTTTCGAGCGGTGAGCTGCTCGCAGATGCTGACCAGGGAGGCGAGGGCGGCCGCTACAGAGGTCTCGGTGGCGACCTCCCCGGCGGATTCCTGAGCCGTGGACCGGGCTTGGGTGGCCTGGTTGACGGCCTCGTCGATGCGGGCGCCGGCGAGCTTCATCGAGGCGCGGTGGGCGGTGGCGGCCTCGACGCGGGCGCGGTCTGCGGCCTCGGCGGCCTCGGTCTCGGCCGCGTTGGCTTTCTGGGCGCGCTCGAGAGCGCTGGCGGCGCGCTCTGCGGCGCCTTGGGTGGCCTGGAAGTGGGTCTGTGCGGCGTCGAGCACGACGGTGATGTCGTCTTCGGGCTCGAGTTCGATCCGCTCGACCTCTTCGGCACAGCTGGCGGCGTCCGAGGCGGCCCGACGCGCTTCGTCGAGAGCGCGAATGATGGCGCGGGCGTCGGGGTGGGCCGGGACCCACTGCTCGATCTGGGTCGAGGCCTGGATGGCGGTGTCTCGGGCTTGCTCGGCCAGGGACTGCAGCTGGGCGCGAGCCTCGGTGCGCTCGGCTTTGTCGGCCTGGACGCGGGTCTGGGTGAGATCGAGGACTTGGATCGCGGACCGGGCCCTGGCCAAGGCCTTGGTGGCCGTCTTGTGTGCTTTTCGGACGGTGGACTCGGCCTGGGAGACAGCGGAGTCCGTGAGGTCTGGGCTCTTTGCTGCTTCGCCCTCGGAGCCGGCGGCTCGGCAGGCCTGGAGGGCGTCGGTCACCGCGTCGTGCTCGGCCTCGAGGCCGGGAGAGCGTGGGCCGAGCGCGCTCTCGAGGGTATCTGCGTCGGACAACAGCCCGCGGATGACCTCCATGGTCTTGCCCAGAGCGGCGACTCGGCCCTGGAGCTTCTTCTTCTGCTTGGCCTGTTCTGCCGCTCTTGCCTCGTCCGCCGCGTGGGCTTCTTCGGCGGACTGGACCGCGGCGAGGGCGCGCTCGAGGGTGCGCTTGGACTCTGCGGCTGCCCCCTGGGCGCGGTCGGCGGCATCCGAGGCGATGGCGGCTTGCTCTTCGGCGTCGGCCTCTGGGGACTGGGCCGTGGTGACGGCCTGGCTGGCCTCCGCCGCGGCTCTGGAGGCCGCGTCGGCATGAGAGCGGGCCTCTTGGTGGAGGGCGCTGGCATCCGCATCGAGGGACCAGCTCCGGCTGGATGCCTTGTCGACACTGGCGGCGGCCGACTTCGCTGCGACCCGAGCGCGCTCTGCTGCGGACTTGGCCTCGGCGATGTAGGGACCGGGATCGACGGCGGGTGCAGCGGCCGGTTCTGTGGAAGCGAAGGGGTCGGCGGGCAGCTTCCAGTCGGATGGGAGATCGGCCTCTACGGGGGAGGCGATCTCGCCGAGGGCCTCCATGGTGGCCGCGAGGTCGAGGCCCTCGAGCTTGGGGAATAGGGCCTCGGCGGCCTCGGCAGCGAGGGCTGTGGAGCTGGGCCGATCTTCGGGCCACGGCTCGAGCAAGGGCCCGATCACGGCCTCGACTCCGTCGGGCAGATCCCAGTCGGCGATGACCTTTCGACCCTCTCCATCCCCTGAGGCGGCGAGCACAGTCTTGGCATCTTTGCCGGGGAACACAGCCACCCCGGTGGCGAGCTCTGCGGTGATCAGCGCGGTGATGAACAGGTCGGTGCTGAAGTCCTCGGCGGCTCCCTCAAGGGACTCCGGAGCGGTGAAGCGGAGCGCCTCGGTGGGGGGAAGCAGTGTCGCGTCGTCGATGAAGTCGAGCAGATCGAGGCGCGGCAGGCCGTACCCGATGAGCTGCACACCGCCGTCGTAGTCGACCAGGATTCGATGGGGATCGAGGCTGCGGTGGTTGGGAAGAGAGTCATCCGCGGCTGCGGTGTCGGCGAGGATGCGGGTGACCTGGGCCAGGAGCTCCATCGCGGCGCGCCAACCGATGCCGTCGGGGGCTGCACCCATGAGCTCGCGCACGCAGCGAACCTCGCCCGTCTTGTACAGGTAGACGCCGGTGGTGTAGGCGGCCAGACCGGTGAGCCCCGGGATCATCGGCATCTCTACGAAGTTTTTGGCCCGGTCGATCGACGGATCCAGCGTCGGATCTGACCGGTAGTCCTCGTGATGCACGATTCCGGTCCACAGGGCCCGTTGGCCGCTGAGTTCGACAAGGTCGGTGATGTACCCACGGACGCGGCGCCCAGTGGGCTTCGGGGCGGCCTGGTCGGCCATCGACGATCCAAGACAAGCGAGGCCCTATCTAGCATCATTCGTCCTGTCGTGCCGACCCTATTGTGGGGACAGGTTGGAGGAGCTGGCGTCGTTGAGTCCGCGGTCGTAGGCTGGATGGCCGCAGCGACCGGCGGTCGGTTGTGGGAATTCAAGCGGTTCGGGGTGGGCGGGGGCGTGGCGGCCCATGGACGACGGTGAGCTCGTATCTGTTGCAGGTCGACACCGACAGCGCGCGGGGCCCGATCCTGGACTCGGTGAAGCTCCAGGGCAGCTCGTCAGGGGGGCAGTCCCTGGTTCGCACCCTGGTGGAGCTGGACTACTCGACTGGGGCGGGTGAGCCGACGTGGGCGGTTTCGTCAGCGCTTCCCGAGTGGTTGGACCGCGACCAACACCCTTGCCGACTACAGCGGCGATGGGATCCCCGACCTCATCGGCCAGAGTGGAGGTACGGCGTCCTGGCACCTGGTGCAGTGAGTCCAGAAGCTCGCGCGATGGGACGACGGTGCTGCTGGATGTGGATGGGGACGGTTTTCAGGACGCGGCGGTCGCATATCGGCGGTCCGACGCAGTGGGAGGTCCGATACGGCCAGGCGGGAGGGTTCTCGGCGGCGCTGTCCACGGGGAGCGAGCAGGTCCCCGCTCCGTTCTTCTTTCCCTCGATCGGCTCGGTCCTGACGCTGATGCCGAATCCCTCGACGACTCCGCCCCCGGTGTCGGAGGTCGCTCTGGGTCGGGAGATGCTGGACGGCTCGGTGGAGCTGTACGATATGGACGGCGATGGCTGGGCGGATGTGGTGGCGCCGGATGGGTACGGCAAGCTGCGGGACCAGGGCTGGGAGTCGGCCCCCGTGGAGTGGGGAGATGACCCTGCCTTCGCGTCGATCACCCGGACGGTTTCGAGGACGACGGGGCTGGCCGCGGTGGTAAGGACGAAGGCCATCACAATGGCGAAGGCGCTGTACAGGTACCGGGGCATGACGCCGACGGGGAGCACGGTGCAGGTGTGCGAGCAGAGCGTGCAGCGGTAGCGCCGCGCCCAGCACTCCTGGAGCGAGCATCGACCGGCGATCGCGGGTCCGACAACGACCGTCCGCCATCGGACACCATGGCCATGTAGATCGACAAAGATCCCACGTTTACTGGGTCTTCGGCAAGTCAGGCAGGCCTTGGGCCGTACGTCATCGACGTCGGGGAGGAGGTTCCAGGCAGTTGGGGCATGCAGGGAAGCGTGCCACTCGATAAGATCCATGTGCTGTATCGCTGACATAGCACGGGTCGAAAACCTGCCTGTAAGCTGTGGATTCCGATCCGCCTGTGTCTGGCCACACCTCCATGGTGCCGCACACGTTCCCTACGCTATCGCTGCGAGAACGGCGCGTTCGCTGAGGTCGCTCACCGTGGTGAACCTCAGCCGATTTGACCCAGGAACGGTTGATACGTCTCGTTCACACCGCCGCCCTACAGGCCTCGCCGCAGTCGACCTGACGCCGTCCGCCTACAAGTGAGCCCAGCAGGCATAGGCTAACAGCGGGCCCTGCCTGGTCCCTGGGACCTTGGGCTGCGTGGAGTGGGTTCTCGGCGGACTCGGTAGCCATCGAACTGAGGTACCTGGCGACCGCCATGTGGGCACGTCACCCTCCTGGAGGGCTTACTGTTCGGGGGCGGCCTTGGCGTCGGCGTCTAGGGCCGGGTACACTAAAACCATGAGCACCGCCTTCGACCACATGACCACAGACGAGCAGATCGGGCACGTCCAGGATCTGTGGGACCGCATCTCCGAGCATCCCGAGAACGTGGTCGTGAGCGAGGCGTGGCGGGTCGAGTTGGCACGCAGAGCTACCGAGTACGAGTCGAACCCCGACATCGCAATCCCATGGGAGGACGTGCGAGCCGAGATTCGAGCACGGCTCGGACAAGAGGGTTGAGCTACAACCTGTTCGTCCACCCGCTCGCGCGGTTGGACATCCTCGACGCCGTGGTCTGGTACGGGCAGCAACGGCCAGGGCTGGGCATGGAGATGTCCGATCAGATCGATGCCGCGTTGCGACAGGCCGCCGAGACCCCGCTCGCTTTCGCTATCATTGAGGGAACGACTCGCAGGGTGCTTGCCCACAGATTCCCCTACGCGGTGTTCTTCCGGGTGGACGGGGATCGGCTCATCGTCATGGCGGTGACCCATGTTCGCCGCGACCCCATCGCGTGGCGTTCGAGATCCGCCAAAGTCTGAGGCTACTTGGGATCGTCAACCTGCACTGGCCCCACCTTGATCCCTTGAAGTGGCCCCACCCTTGGCGTGGTTGATGTGCGGCGCTTCCGGGCCTGGGGCGTAGGTATGGTCATCGCGAACGGCGACCGGATCGGTGGTGGAGACCGGACCCACAGATGTGAGCCCGGCCCATCGGTAGTGGCGCCCGACAGGCTCTGGGTTTGCTCCTCAGCAGAGCCCTGTCTTCCGGCCGGACGCCGGGCTCGCGGCGGTGCAGACGGATCTGTTCTACGATGTGGACGACAATGTGGTTCGGGAGCAGCGGGGCACGGAGCAGATCCGCCGCTTCCAGGGTTCGCGCTGGGACGCGAACGGTGGGGTGGAGACGGTTCTTCCGCAGATCCGGGTGGTGACGGACCCGGCGGGGCGGATGGAGATCCGGTACGCCTATGTGGATGTGGATGGCCAAGCGGTGTCGGTGTTCGCGGCGGACGGCAGCCTGGTGTCGACGGAGGTGACGGGGGCGTACGGGGTGCCGCTCCAGGGGGCCCCGTCGGACTACTCGTCGAGCCCAGAGGCGTGGGTTGTGGACGGTCTTCACGGCCAGGAGGAGGACCGCGGGAACGAGGTGAGCCACTTCGGGGCGCGGCACACGCTGTTCCGGGATGGGATGTGGATGCAGCCGAAGCCGAGCCGACCTCCACATGGCCTTGGATGCAGAGGTCGAGGACGACCTCGAAGACGAGCAGGCCGATGGCGAGAGGCAGCGGCCTCCGCCGTTCGGTAGGCTGGCCGCCCATCTGAGGATGTTTCTGTGCCCGATACCTCGCCATTCGCTCACCATCGGCTCGTCGTCGGCTACCACGGCTGCGACCGGGAGACCGTGGAGCGGGTGTTGCTCCGGGGTGAGCCTCTGCACCCGAGCGACAATTTTTACGACTGGCTCGGCACCGGCATCTACTTCTGGGAGCACGGCTTCGAGCGGGCCTTGGAGTTTGCCCGATGGAAGCAGTCCAGAGGCGAGGTGGAGATCCCGGCAGTGCAACTACGCCCTCACCTCGATGGACCGGCGAAGCCTCGGGGGCGGCCCGTTCTTTCAGACGATCCGAGGCGTGTTCGTCGAGGGACCACCCGCATACCCCGGTGCGGGTTTCCACATCAAGAGCCATGTTCAGATCGCCGTTCGCGACCCTGGCAGCATCCTTGGCTACTTCCTGCCCGTCGGAGGTTATGATGTGGGTGAGGTGCCAGGATGACCCGACCCCACCACCAACCCTACGAGCGTGAATTCGAAGAGAGCTTGGACCTGCTCCACCGGATGAGTCGGGAGGAGCACGACGCCCTGCTTCGCGATGCGGGCATCCTCGGCGATGACGGCGATCTTGCAGCCCGCTATCGGCCTGTAGAGGCCCAAGCGGACGAGTCCGAGGCCAGCACCTCTGTTGCCTCGTCGTAGGGCTCCACGAGGCCCTTGATGCCGACGCGAAGCTCAGCAAACGGGGGCAGGACGTAATCTGCAACCCCAGCGCCCCGTGCCGCCGAGGGCTATCTGCGCTTGTCGATCGCGTTCCACTGGGAACTCGCGAACAACGAAGACCACAAGAAGACACAGGCCTCGCCAGCGTTCGCCAGCGGTGCCCTCGCTTCGACGAGTGGGTGGGCACCCTGGAAAAACTGCAGCCCTACTGCGGTGAAGAGCTGGCGTCGTTGAGTCGCCAGTCGTAGTCCTGAAACCGGTGCGGGCAGCCCACCCGGGCGAGCTCGTGGAGCTGACCACGGAGGGGTGCGCCCACATGGCGCGCGGCGACGGTGCAGGGATCGTCGCCTCCGGAGGTGAACTCGAAGTCGAACCGGTACCACTGGAACTCGGCCGGGAAGACGGCCGTACCCGCATCGATCTTCACGCCTCGGATCGGGTCGGTCAGCCAGCGCTCGATATCGCCGGTGAGCTGCTCCCGGAGGCGCGGCTTGACGTAGAGCTCGTTGCGTAGCGGTGCTGAGCTCATGGTGCCGTGGTTCATTGCGGCGTGGTCGCGGTAGTTGAGCTCCCTCATGCGGATCCGCTCGTGTTCGATCTCGGAGAGGCTGATATGATCCCAGCCGATGGGGAACTGGGTCCAGACGAAGAACCCGTCGACATCGCGCACGCTCGCGGGGCGCCCACGCTCGAGGACCTGGAACAGCACCAAGGCGTTGAATGCGTTGAGCCAGAACGCGTGGTGATCGGCTTTCTTCTTGCCCTTCAGAGCGTCTGCTCTCTCGATCCAGGCGACGTAGTCGTCGAGGGACTCACGGTTGGCTTCCAAGAGGTCGTAGTCGACGAGGCCGTCCTCGGTGACGATCTGTTCGAGGGTGCGGCTCCATGCGGGGATCGCGCGGCGCGGATCGCCCTTCGCGGACAGGGTCTCGCGGCAACCGAGCAACAGGAACAGGACGGAGAACAACATCACGGGTCGGAGGGGTCCTCAGCGATGCCGGCGTTGCGGGCGAGACCCTGGGCATCCCACTCGACCATGACGGGCTGAACAGCCTCGACGAGGTCGCCATCGTGCAACCACCAGAGGGCGGCGATGGTGGTGGTGGCGGAGACGAGGAGGAAGGTGATGAGGCGTCGCATTGGATCTCTGGGGAAGGGTGGGGTGGGAGGCTCGGGGAGCCCATCCTATCACCGGTCCGCTCCGGTCGCGTAAGATGCTGGAGACAGGGAGTGCGCGGTGGCAGAGAGGGTTGATGGGTGGCTGCTCAAGCGGCTCCGTGGCGGTGGCGGGGACGACGAGGAGTTCAAGCGCAGGGCGAGGAAGCCCCCCAGCGCGCCGGACGCGATCGGGGACGAGGTATCAGGGCGGTTTCGATATCGTCTCACCGAAAAGCTCGGCGCGGGGGCCTTCGGATCGGTGTACCGCGCGGACTGTCTCGACCACGACGGCACGGCCGGCACGCCGCCGCGCGAGGTGGCGGTCAAGATCCTCAAGCTGTCGGGGGATGCGGGTCAGCTCCAGTCCATCCGCCAGGAACTCGCAGCGCTGCGGGCGATCCGCAGCCCCTACATCCCGCGCGTCTACGACTGGTCCCTCGAGGCCACCCACGGGTTCGTGGCGATGGGCGTCTATTCGCGGGGCACGCTGCGCGATCACCTCGCGACGGATGGGGCCTACACCGAGGAACAGGCATGGCGTCTGCTCAAGGCGCTGCTCGGAGCGCTTCGCGATGCCCATGGGGCCAGCGTGCTTCATATGGACATCAAGCCCAGTAATGTGCTGCTCACCGATGATGGGGACTATGTGCTCACCGACTTCGGCATCTCCCAGGGCGCCCAGGCCACGGGGGGGCTGCAGTCGGTGGGGATGGGTACGCCCTACTACCATGCACCCGAGCAGCGCTGGACCAAGCGCAACCAGTTCGACATGCGCACCGATCTCTACGGGGTCGGCACCACGGTCTGGTCCGCCTACACCTGCGTGAACCTGGCCTCTCGTCGGGCCCGCTCCATCGTCTCCAAGGACGAGTCGGAGCAGTATGGCCTGCCGCGGCCCACCACATTTCGCACCTTCACCTCCAACCATCTGGAGAAGGTGTTGATGGGCTTGCTGGTGCAGGATCCCCACCGGCGTCCCGGCAGCGCGGCCGAGGTCCTCTCCCAGATCGAGCGCATGCACGACCCGACCATCGCGGCGGCCGTTCCAGGCAGGGAGATGTCGGTCGAAGAGGCGGAGCCGGTGGTCCGTGGGCTCATCGACCCGCTGTGGGCTCACCTGTTCCAGAACGAACGCAGAGGCCTGCGCATGGTCGAGTCGGGGAAGTATCTCTGCCGCTTCAACGACCGCTCCCACTACACCTATGTGCTGCTTCGAGGCGAGGTCGAGGTGCTGATCAACGACAAGGTGGTGCACATCGAAGACCGCGAGGGCACCTTCCTGGGCGAGGTCAGCGCGCTCACGGGCAAGCGGCGCACGGCCACGCTTCGGGCCCGTGGAGATGTGGTGCTTCGGGTGATGAATGCCAGCCAGCTCGAGCGCTTCGTCACACGGAATCCGGCCATCGGAGTGCGCCTCATTCGCAGCATGGCTCAGCGGCTCGATCGCAGCAGATAGGGCCTCACTCAACCGGGGGCGTTCGGGTCGTGATCGCCGCCAGCAGGATGGCATTTCCGAGGGAGAGCCCGGTCGCGTACCGCCATCCCCGCGTGGTCGGATAGGCGAGCCCGAACAGATGGCTGCTGCGGTAGAGCGCGCGGAAGGTGGCTCGATCGCCGTGGGCAGCGGCGGGTCCCATCGCGAATCCGGTGGCGCTCACGCTGTAGCCCAGGATGAGAGGGCCGCTGTCGATATCGCCCCAGCCCCCTTCACCGCGGGGGTATTCGCGCATCGCGCCCAGGGTCAGTACGGTCTCGAAGAGCTCGCTCCGACCTGCGATATAGAGCTCCCGGGAGAGCTCTGGGGAGGCGTCCACCAGCCACAATGAGCTGAACATCGCCCCCGACCCCCGGGGTCCATCGACCCGCGCCCCGGTGTCGGATCGAACGGCCTGGTAGGACAGCCCCGTGCTGGGGTCGATGATCTTGCGAAACTGGTGGAGGGATCGCTCGACGAGGACGCGATGATCACCGGGGTGAGCCGCGATCGCTGCGAGCACGACGGCCTGATCGGGAGGGTAGGCCTCTCCGGGGTAGGTCTGGAGTGCCCAGATGGGGCGGCGCTCGAGCTGGGCAGCCAGCCCATCGATGATTTTGTCATGTTCTTCGGCAAAGGCGAACTCTGGGTCGTGGGAGCGGAGCACACCCAGGGCGTAGCCGATATAGCCGAGGTAGGCGTGGCCGCGAAAACCGGGCTCATCGAGGGCGCGGACGCCCCACGCGGTGCTGCCGAAGTCCATGGCTTCGGGCTGCACGAGCTTGCTGGCGCAGGTCCGCATGGGGCGAAGGTAGCGATCGAGCGTATCGGGGAAGCGGTCGATGGTATGGCCGAGCCCGACGATGGCCATCAGGCAGGTCCCGACGGTCCACTCGCCGTCGAAGCGAGCGCTCCCGGTCGAGAAATCCGATGGAGAGATGGGGGAGAGCGCGTCGGCTGCGACCTCGTCGGCCAGTCCCATCCAGGCGGACCGCTGCCCGTCGAAGAGGGCGTCTGCCCGCCCGGTGGTCTGCCACCACCAGGCGGGTGGGCTGAGGAAGAGGAGGAGGGCGAGCAGCCGGGTGGGTGTGTTCATGGGAGAGCTTCACCGGTTGAGCTCGGGTGTTGGCGCGGAGAGGGGTCGGTCGGTCGTCGGGGCGCCGGACCGGTCGCATCGGGATATGAACCGCCATCTGGAGGTGGCGGAATGGAGCGAGGCGCGCTGATCGGCGGAATCGCGGTCGTTGGAGTGATGGCGGTGCTGGCTGCGGGATTCGTCATGGTGGGCGTAGGCCAAGGATCCGGGGAGGCGGTCGGCGAGGTCGGGCGGTTTCCGGTGAAGCCTCCAGTCGTGGCGTCGGGCCAAAAGGAGCGCTGGAAGGTGGCTCCTACCCAGCCTGGCAAGCCGCGCACCGTAGGAGACCCTCCCGAGGCGCCCCCGGTGGTCACCGACGATGGCGTAGAGCGCATGCCCAACCCCAAGGGGGCGGGGGCCGAGGTCTGGGCCGAGCGCCGGGCCGCATCGAATGCGGCGATGGAGCAGCGGGCGCGGGGCGTTCTGGCGAACTTCGTTGCCGGTAGGGATGCCGAGACCGGCCAGAAGACCACCGAGATCTTCGACCATATGTTCAGCACCGCTGGAGCCATCCGTACCGACATCGAGGACGGTCGGGTCACCCCCAAAGCCGGGCGCGATCAGATGGCAGAGCTTCGCTCCCGGACCATTATCGACCTCACGGAGTTGCTGGGGGGCGACGACCTGGCCCAGCTGCGCACGGAGCTCCGGCGCGCTGACGCCACCTGGTTCTGATGGGACCCACCCTGCTGGTCCACGGCTACCTGGCCACACCGGGACTCATGCGGCCGATGCGTCGCACCCTGCGCGACCTCGGCCACGATGTGCACCTGGTACCCGAGCTCTCGCCCCTGGTGGTGGGCGATGTGCGTCGGCACGCAGCCGAGCTCGATGCGGCGGTCGAGCGGGTCCGGGCTCGCACCGGTGTGGACCGGGTCGATGTGGTCGGGGCCAGCCAGGGCGGCATCATTGCGCTGTGGTGGGCTGCGAACGGGGGCTGGGATAGGCTCGGTCGACTCGTGGCGGTGGGCACGCCATTTCGGGGCAGCCCCGCGGCTCGGCTACCGAGTCGGGTCTTCGGTGGGCTCTCCGAGGGCATCCGTCAGCTCGTGCCCGGGGCTTCGGTGCTCGACGCGCTCGCAGCTGCCCCGCTTCACAGGCCGGTCTGCTCGGTCAGCATGCGCGGAGACCCGGTCTGTCCTCCGGAGGTCTGCGTGCTCGACGGCATGCAGAGCGTGGTCCTGGACGGGTCCTTTGGCCCGCTCACCCACCAGCTGCTCATGCTGGACAAGCGGGTCGCCCAGGCGGTGCACCGCGGCCTGGAGGGCCGATGCTGAACCTGGCGAGCGAGACGGACCCCGCCTGGGTGCAGGGCCTGTTGCCCCATCTGGATGTGCTGCTGATCGATCACGCCCACTGCGAGAAGAAGGCAGCGGGTTCGGCGATCCAGCTGATGTTCCGCTACCCCCACATCGAGGCGCTGCTTCGGCCGCTCTCAGCCCTGGCCCGCGAAGAGCTCGAGCACTTCGATCTGGTCTTGGATCTACTGGCCGACCGCGGCGTAGCGTTTGGGCGCCTGGCCCCGAGCCCCTACGCGGCTGGGCTGCGCAAGGCGGTACGTACGGGAGAGCCGGAGAGGCTGGTCGACACCTTGCTTTGCTCTGCACTCATCGAGGCCCGGTCCTGCGAGCGCATGAAGCTGTTGGCCGAGCACCTGCCCGATTCCGAGCTCGCGGCCTTCTACGGCAGCCTGCTCGAGAGCGAGGCCCGGCACCACGCGCTGTTCTTGCAGCTCGCCGAGCAGCTGGTGCCCCGCGAGGTCGTGCGGCACCGCCTGGCCGAGCTGGCGGTCCACGAAGCCGAGGTGCTCGCAGGGGTAGATGACACGCCTCGGATGCACAGCGGCGTGGAGCGTTGTGGGTCGGTCCGATGTTCATCCTGACCCTGGCGTGGCGCAACCTGTGGCGCAACTTCCGCCGCACGGGCATCGCGGTGGGGGCCATGACGCTGGCATTGGTCGTCGAGCTGCTCTACTCCGGCATCGTCGTGGGCATGGTGAACGGAATGGAGAAAGACGCCACCGGATACGAGCTGGGTGATGTACAGATCGTGGTCGAGGGCTACCCCAGCAAGCCCTCGATCTACTCCTTGATCCCCCATGACGAGGAGATCATCGGCGAGCTGGAGGAGCGTGGCTACCGGGCCACTGGGCGTCTCTTCGCCGGGGGGTTGGCGGCATCGGGAGAGCTCTCGGCGGGGGCTCTATTCGTCGGCCTCGACCCCGTTCGCGACGCGGCTACGATGGACCTCGACGCGGCGGTGGCCCGAGGGGAGTGGCTGGACGATGCCGACCCCCATGGGGTGGTCGTCGGTGGGGGGTTGGCGCGAGTCCTGGCCCTGGAGGTCGGTGACGAGCTGTTGGTGCTCAGTCAGGCCGCAGACGGCAGCATGGCCAACGAGCTCTTCGAGGTGCGCGGTGTGTTGTTGTCGGTGGCAGCGGGCATGGGCCGCGCCGGCATCCTGATGACCGAGAATACCTTTCGGGAGCTGATGGTGCTGCCGCATGGGTCGCACCGAGTCCTCGTACGTAGGCCGGCAGGGGTCTCCCTGAGCGAGGCAGACGAGGTGGTTCGCCAGATCGTGTCCGAGCAGGAGCCCGGCGAAGAGGGGCCGCTCGAGGTGATGACCTGGAAGGAGGTCAATCCATTCCTCGCTCAGTACATGGATACTGCGGCCGGGGCCGTGCTGATCCTGTACCTGATCATCTACCTGGCTGTGGGCATCCTGATTCTCAACGCGATGCTCATGGCGGTGTTCGAGCGAATTCGCGAGTTTGGCGTGCTCAAGGCCATTGGCTACAGCCCAGCGCAGGTGATGGGGATGATGGTGGCGGAGGCGCTGATGCAGGCGGCGATCGCATCCGTCCTGGGGGTGCTGCTGGCTGCACCGGGCATGTGGTATCTCCAGGTCGTCGGCATCGACGTCGGGCGCCTGAGCGGCATGGCCATGGCTGGCCTCACGATGCCAGCCGTCATCCGGGGCGAGTATACGGTCGGCACCTGCCAGGTCCCCGTCCTCATGCTCTATGTCATCTCGTTCATCGCGGTGCTCTATCCGGCTGCCAAGGCCGCTTGGATCAGCCCTGTCGAAGCGATGCATCATCAATAGGACGCCCCATGAATGCGATCAGTCTGAGCAAGCTGGCCTGGCGGAATCTGTGGCGACAGAAGCGCCGCACGCTGCTCACCCTCGTCTCCATCGTGTTCGGAGGGTGTCTGGCCATCATGATGACCTCGCTCCAGGATCAGGTGTGGGCCGACTTCATCGACTCAGCAGCGCGGCTGGGTGCAGGCCACGTCACCATTCAGCATCCTGAGTATCGGGACATGCCCACCCTCACCCGCACGGTGCGGGGTACCGACCTCCTCCATGAAGTCGCGATGGAGAATGACGATGTGGTGCGGGTCGTCGACCGGACCTCGGGCTCGGTCTTGCTGTCTACCGCCAGCGATAGCTTCGGCGGCTTCTTCATTGCCTTCGACCCGACTCAGGAGACTCCGGAGACGATGGACTGGATGGAGGATCTGGTGGCGGGCGGACCCTTTCAGGCCGGCCAACAGGAGGGCATCATCCTGGGGCAGATCCTGGCGAGGAATCTGAGTGCGGAGATGGGCGACAAGGTGGTGTACACGCTCACCGATCGCACCGGGCAGATCGTCTCGGGCATGGAGAGGGTATCGGGAATCATCGCGACCGGTGCGGAGAGCACAGACGGGGCCCTGGTCCTGCTACCGATTGGCACGATTCGAGATCGGGTGGGGTTCGCGCCCGACGAGAGCACTCAGGTGGCGATCTTCCTGGAAGACGGCCGAAATTCAGCTCGGGTGGCGGACGAACTCAAGGCTCTGGTGGGCGATGAGGTTGCGGTCCTGACCTGGGACGAGCTCCAGCCGGAGATCAAGACCTTCATCGCCATGAAGGTGGGGGGCGGCCGAGTGATGATCCTCATCGTCGGGACCCTGGTGGGTGCGGGGATCTTCAATACGCTGTTCATGAGCGTGCTGGAGCGAACGCGGGAGTTCGGCATCATGCTCGCCATTGGCTACACCCCAGGTCAGCTGTTCGCCTTGGTGATGCTCGAGAGCGCCTACCTGGCGGGGATGGGGCTGGTCGGAACGGCCGCTATCGCAGCCTACCCCTACCACGTGTTGAGTCGCACCGGCATCGATCTGTCCTCTCAGATGGAGGCTTCCGGAGGGACGATGGATGTGGGCGGGGTGGGCATCAGCACCGTGATGCCCATAGGCATCTACCCCGAGAGCGTGCTCGCGATCGCTGTGTTGATCGTGCTCGCGACGCTATCCGCCGGCATCTATCCGGCTTGGAAAGCGGGTCGGGTCAGCCCGGTCGAATCCATCAACCTCGTATAGAGGGTCCCCATGAGTACCGAAAACACCGATCCCGTCGTTCGATTCGAGGGCGTGACCAAGGTCTACAGACAGGGCGATGTCGATGTGCACGCGCTTCGGGGACTGGACCTGTCCATCTTCCGGGGAGAGTTCGTGGCGCTGTGGGGTCCGTCGGGATCGGGCAAGACCACCGCTCTCAACCTCATCGGGGCCTTGGACAGCCCGACCTCCGGGACCCTCACTCTGGAAGGGACGGATCTCAGCAAGATGTCCAGGCGGGCCCTCTCCGCCATGCGTCGGGACCGAATCGGATTCGTTTTTCAGTCCTACAATCTCATCCCGGTGCTGAGCGCATACGAGAATGCCGAGTCGGTGATGTTGCTTCAGGGGGTTCCCCAGGCCGAGCGTAAGGTTCGGGTGATGAAGCTGCTCGAGGATGTCGGTCTGAAAGGCATGGAGAATCGGCGCCCTCATGAGCTGTCTGGGGGCCAGCAGCAGCGGGTCGCGATCGCCCGGGCCATCGCATCGAGCCCTGTCGTGGTGCTCGCGGACGAGCCCACAGCCAACGTCGACTCAGCCACTGCGGACAAGCTCCTGGACATCATGGCCCGGCTGAATCGCGAAAATGGGGTGACGTTCATCTTCTCGACCCACGACCCCCGGGTGATGAAGTACGCCAAGCGTCTGGTCGGGCTGGTCGACGGCCGGGTGGACTCGGATGTGACGAAGGCGCAGGGTCAGTGATGCGTCAGCAGCCGCTACTGCTGTGTGAGCGTGTAGGTCGCGCAGGCCGTGCTCGACTTCCACGCGTCGACCTTGATCCAGATCGACTCCGGACCCGCTCCGGTGTGGGTCCAGCTCACCGTGCTCGGGGAGACCGACTCCGATGAGGTGTCCAGGATCGACCCGGAGGCGTTGAGCAGCTCGACCTCGATATTCGTCACATCCTGATGAGCCACCGAGACATCGAGGGTGCTACCACCCGCCACGCTCACCTCGTAGAAGTCCTGGTCGTTGGGGGCGAGGATGGCGTCGTAGGCGCTCTCGGTGGTGAAGCGCGCGGTGGCTTGGGTGTCACTCGGCTCGTCGCCGTCGTTGGTACAAGGAGTGGATGGAGACAGGCTGGTGTCGACCTCGTAGTCGATGCATTCTGTGGAGCCGGAGAGCTCCTGGATGGAGAGCGTCAGCTCTTTGGACTGGCTGCCGGTGTTGGCGTACTCGATGGGCTGGGGACCGGCGTCATTCGAGGAGCGCCAGGTGAGGTAATCACCGATATCTTCGTCCCATAGGGAGTAGTAGAGGGCGCCGAGGGAGTCATCGAAGAGCACCTCGAGCTGGAGGTCCTGCCCCGGCGGGACGGTGAGCAGCCAGTAGTCCCGGTCTCCGGGGGCGAGCGCGGTGTTGCCGGCGGGAAGCGGAGGCGGGCTGCCGAAGCTCTGGGGTTCGGAGGGCTCGTCCGAGCAGGACGTGACGGGGGTGACGTCCAGCACGAAGTCTCCGCAGCTGTCCGAATAGCCCTCGACCACGAGCCCAACGGTCTGTCCGGCGCTGAGGTCGAGATCGATCTGGCTGCTGGTTCCCTGAGGGCCATCGTCGCTGCACACCCCGAAGCCGGTTGCGCAGACTCCGGCGCTGAGCACGGTATCGTAGGTGGACTGGGCGGTTCTGAAGGACCAGCGTCCATCGGATGGAGCGGTCCACTCGAACCGAGCATCGCCGCTCGCGGGGGCGGGCCCGAGGCCACAGACCTGGTCGTATGAGTCGGGAGACCCACAGGTATTGCCGGTCGCGAGGACTCCGGTGGCCGAACCGAGATCGGATGCACCGGGGTCACAGATGCCGACGCTGAGGTCGGTGTCTGCGTCTGCGTCTGCGTCGGTATCTGCGTCGGTATCTGCGTCGGTATCTGCGTCTGCGTCGGTATCTGCGTCTGCGTCGGTGTCTGCGTCCGCGTCGGTATCTGCGTCTGCGTCTGCGTCGGTATCAGCGTCTGCATCGGTATCTGCGTCTGCGTCGGTATCTGCGTCTGCGTCTGCGTCAGTGTCCGATTCCCGAGTGACTTCACGGGGACGAAGACAGCCGAGCAGGGTGGAGCAGAGGACCAGGAGGGAGAGTGTGCGCATGGGGAGAGCTTAGTTCGACTCGTCGCGTTCGGCAGCCTTCTCCACGATGAGCTTGCTGGGTTCGCGGCCCAGCAGCTCGACCACGGTATGCGCCTCGGTGAGCTTGGCTTTCCAGGCCCGCTGAACCAGCTTGGCGCTGGCGCCCGGCGGTGCCCCGCTGACCACGACCACTCCGACTCCTTGGAGATCGACCACTACATCCGGGTCGACCCGCTCGAGCCAGGAGCGGGCGCTCTCTGCGAATCGGGCGGCCTGGTGGGGCTGATCCCAGACGCTTCGCCACACCACGACCGTCTGCCCATCGCGCTCGAGCAGGGCGAAGCGGTCTCCATCCCAGCCCTCGGCCTGGGTCCATGGTTCGGTGGAGCCCCTCAGGCGCAGCGCCAGGGCGATAGAGAGCTCGCCAAAGGTGTTTTCGTAGACGGAGGAGTAGCCGGGCCAGGGCTGGAACTCGATCCGCTGCGGATAGTCGATATCGGGCCCCGAGCGCTTCTCGGGGTGGAGCACCATCTCGGTGGAGAGCGGCGGGTGGTCGTAGGCTTGGTTCACCGCCTCCCAGCCCCCCTCGGTGTGGAGCTGCTGCACATACCAGGGGCCGAGGGTGTATTGGGCAGCCATCTCCTCCTGCTGGAATCGAGGCAACGCCATCTCGGGCTGGGGGGGCACCTGACGAGGGAAGGGCGGGAGCGATGATGCATCGGCGTTGATGAGGGCATCGGTGTAGGCCGCATCCCCCTCCATCAGCATGGAGAAAGCCGTGATCAGATCGTCATTTGGGATGGTACCGTCGGTGCGGACACGGATATCGAAACGCTGGTCCTGGAGAGCGTGGACGAGCTCGTGGCGCACGATCCGTTTGATGTGCTGGGTGTGCTTGCTGATAACGACCATATCTTGGTGGTTGACATCCCAGAACCCACCGACGTTGTTGCGGGTGAACGCTTGGAGGTAGGTCTGGAAATCGTAGTCCTGGTCGAGTAGACCGATCTGCCTCAGCAGGACGCTCTCGTGCTCGAAGCGAACGATCTCCTCGGGTAGGAAGCCCTCGGCCATCCGTTCGGTGGCTTGCTCTGGGGTGAGTATCTTTGCGGCGATGGGCTCATCGCTGGCCAGGCCCCGGGTCTCTTCGACGAGGGGGAGCAGCGCCTGGACCTGGGAGGCCGCATCGGGCTCGGCGGCGAGAGCCGTGAGAAATAGCCACATCCCCCGATCAGTCCTCGAGGGAGGCGAGGAAGTCCCGGGCGGCCCCGGCGCTGGGGTTGTGCACGCTGGCGAGCCGGTCGACGATGGGCATCGCGAAGTCCTTGTGCTCGAGGATCCAATTGGTGGCGTGGGCGCGCACGGTGGACTCGGCGACGAGGGAGAGCATCATCGGCACCACCTCTGGGGCCTTGATGGGGGCCATCTGCTCGAGAAACCAGCGCTGATCGGTCGAGGAGAGCTTCTTGTGCCAACCGCCGAAGCGGCTCTCGAGGATACGCGGGCCGCCGATCCATACCAGGCGGGAGTCCGGGAGGGTGAAGGCGCGGTTGATGGAGGCCCGCATGCGGATGGCGACCGGATCGGTGGCGTGGGTGTACCAGCGGAGATCGTGATCGGTGGTGTTGTGGGCGGCCTCGTGGCCGTGGAGGACCAGCATCAGCGACCGCGCATGGCAGGGATTACGCGGGGCCCGGGTGTCGCTGCCTGGGGCGAGATCGGCCGTGCCGTACAGCACATTCTCGATGCGCCCGCGCAGCTTGGCGGAGTCTGCTTTTGGCATCCGCAGCAGCAGGTAGCCGAGCTGGTAGGAGACGATGGCGGGCATGGCGAGCTGGTCGAAGAGCAGGGCCTGGTCCATGGACTCGAGCGCATCGACGATGGCGCTGGCCACCACCTTGGCGCTGGTCAGGGCCTCGGCCATGAGCACGAAGCTCTCGGTGGAGCGCTCGCCCACCCACTGGGGCGTGGCCTCCATGCGGTTCTGGACCAGGGTGCGGACCTCGGCGTCGGTCAGCGGGTCGAGATTCCACAAGGCCTCCTGGGCCTCTTCGCGGATCTCCCGCATGCCGGGAATGATATCGTACAGCCGGCCGATGCCCCAGGCCCGGACCAAGGCCAGTGCCAGGCTGCGAGGCCACCGCAGGCGCAGATCGAAGTCGGTCTGCATGAGGTGGTAGAGCGCGGGCTTGTACGGCTCGACGCTGACATCGGTGAGGAAGCGGATGTGGGGCCAGCCGAGCGCAAACAGCTCGTCATGGACCGAGTCGAAGCAGAAGCCCTTCTTGAGCGACCCGAGCCCTGCGCTACCTTTCAGAGCTTTTGCGCGATCCGCTTCGACGCCCATGCACCACCTCTCGATCGGGCCGGGAGTATACGCGGTTGTGCGAGCGCGTCAGGGATGGAGTGCGATCAGCATGGTCGTGGGCGCGATCCGGCGGGTGGCGAGGTCGCCGAAATCCCCGAGGTGGACGCGCCATCCGTGATCCTCGTAGCGGACATCCCAGCGCTGCTCGACGATCCGGACCTCGACGCGGTTCATGGCGACCTCGGTGTATTCGGCCTTCCAGGCGACGTCGGACCCGCCCTGGACGGTGGCGCTGAGCACGGCGCTGGGCAGGATGGGCCAGGCCATAGGGCCGGTGCCCGAGCCATCGGCTGCGGCGTCGGCCAGCTCGACCACATCGGCCAAGAAGCCGCGACCCCGAGCGGTGAGCGGTGCTTCGAGGGCGGCGGGATCGGCCCACAGCCCGGGCTGATCCGGCAGGCCCTGGTGGACCGAGGCCCACAGCTCGGGCCCGGCTGCCTGCTGGAGAGAGTCGCCGAAGGTCTCGGTGAGAAAGCCCATCCACAAGGCCCCGAGGGCGGCGGCGCTCTCGTCGGTGAGGGAGGCCGAGAGCTTGTCGTCGGCGGAGAGCACGGACTTCAGGGCTTGTCTGGAGGCCTCGACCGCGTTGGATTGTGCCGTAGCGGGGCTGCTGGGCTCGGCCGCTGCGGGGGCGGATGGTGCGGTGGGGTCGGTGGGGGCCGCGGCCTGGAGCGTGACCAGGCGGGAGCCGCCGGACCAGACCGCGGTGGTGGGCGAGGGCAGCAGGTAGAACAACCCGGTGAGCGCGACCCCGTTGAAGAGCGCGACCAGCCCGGCGAATAGGGGCCCTCGCCGGGGTTTTCGGCCGCGGATCTCGAGGCTGCGGATGAGTGCAGCGGAGCCGCCGAGGGGGAGGAGCAGCGCAGCCACCACGCCGACCGCGAAGGCCACGCCGCGCAGCCAGTTGCCATCCAGGGTGAGGTAGTTGGCCGCAACCAGGGTGACCAGGACGAGCTGGAGCAGGGTGGCGACGGCGGCGAACGCACCGACGATTCGGAAGAACTTCATGGGCACCTCTACGCGCTGTTGGACTCCCGTATTGCGAAACGGTTCGCATTACATAGTTAGACCCAACATGAAAGACAACGAACGCCACTCTGACGACAGTCAGCCCGTGTCCCTGGGGCGAATCTTCGCTCTCGCCCGCCCCGAGGCCCCGCTCCTCACCGTCGCGACCGTCGCCCTCGTGATCAGCTCGGGCCTGTCCCTGGCCTACCCCCAGGCGGTGTCGTGGATGGTCGACTCTCTCGGCGGCGAGAGGCTCGTGCTGCCCGTGCTGGGCGAGCTCAGCTTCAACCAGATGGCGGTGGGTCTGCTGGGGATGTTCACCGTGCAGGCCTTCTTTGCGATGCTGCGCTCGTGGCTGTTCACGGTGGCGGGAGAGCGGGTGGTGGCGCGGCTTCGCACCGACCTGTTCCGGGCGATCATCGGTCAGGAGATCAGCTTCTTCGACCAGTCCCGCACCGGCGAGCTCACCAACCGCCTGGCCTCGGACACCACAGTGCTCCAGAACACGGTCACGGTGAATATCAGCATGGTGCTGCGCTTCGGGTTCTCGTCTCTGGGCGCGATGGCGATGTTGCTCTACACCAGCCCCCGTTTGGCGGCCCTGGCGCTGTCGGTCGTGCCCCTGGTCGCCATCTCGGGGGCCCTGTATGGGCGGCTCGTTCGCAAGTGGTCCAAGCAGGTGCAGGATGCTCTGGCCGAGTCCACGACGGTCGCAGAAGAGACCCTGGCAGGGGTTCGCACCGTGCGCTCCTTCGCCCGCGAAGAGGCAGAGGTCGAGCGCTATGGGTCCGCCGTTCAGCGCAGCTACCAGCTCGCGGCCAAGCGGGCCCTGGCGATGGGGGTGTTCAACGGCTGGGTCGGCTTCGCGGGCTATGGGTCGATCGCGCTGGTGGTCTGGTATGGCGGCAATCTCGTCATGGACGACCGGATGTCCTCGGGCGAGCTCACCGCCTTCCTGCTCTACACCCTGATGGTAGCGCTCTCCCTGGGCGCGCTCTCCAACCTGTATGGCGACTTCATGCGTGCCTCGGGGGCCAGCCAGCGGGTGTTCCAGCTCCTCGATCGGGTCAGCGCGGTCGAGCGGACCGGGGAGGAGGTCGGAGAGGTCGAGGGTCATGTCCGCTTCGAAGGGGTGGGCTTCAGCTACCCCTCCCGGCCCGATGTGCCGGTGCTGGTCGACTTCGATCTGGACGTACTACCCGGGCGGGTGGTGGCCCTGGTCGGGCCTTCGGGGGCGGGGAAGAGCACGGTCGCCCAGCTCCTCACCCGGTTCTACGATCCGCAGCAAGGGGCGATCGAGCTGGACGGAAAGCCCTTGGTCGGCCTCGATGGACAGTCCCTGCGCCGCCGGATCGGGGTGGTCGCCCAGGAGCCGATGCTATTCGCAACCTCCATCGCCGAGAATATCCGCTATGGGCGTCCCGATGCGACAGAGGAGGAGGTCCGCTCCGCGGCTCAAACCTCCAACGCGGCGGGCTTCATCGATCAGTTCCCCGATGGCTTCGACACCCTGGTGGGGGAGCGCGGCGTGCGGCTCTCTGGGGGCCAGAAGCAGCGCATCGCCATCGCTCGCGCGGTGCTGAAGGATCCCCGGGTGTTGATCCTCGATGAGGCCACCAGCGCCCTGGATTCCGAGAGCGAGCACCTGGTCCAGGAGGCTCTGGAGAGGCTGATGGAGGGGCGCACCACCCTGGTCATCGCCCACCGCCTGTCGACGGTCCGCGACGCGGATGAGGTGGTGGTCCTGGACCATGGGCGGGTGGTGGAGCGAGGGGCCCACGCCGAGCTGGTAGAGCGCGAGGGCGGGCTGTACCGCAAGCTGGTCGAGAGGCAGTTCCGCGGGGCTGTGTAGGCTCAGAATGCGGGGGGCAGCGTGGCCGGGCTCTCGTGGACCTGCTTCATGCGCCGCCACAACAGCGTGGCCTTGTTGGCCTCGGGGGTCCAGCCTGCGTCCCGGGCGAGCCGGCTCGCTTCGGAGAGCGCGTCGACCGCGTCGGTAGAGGAGACCTGAGTCTCGGTGTAGAGGGCCTGGCCGGCGGAGAGGTGGCGCTCGAAGGCCACGCGATTGCCGGCGACCGCGAGGGAGGGCAGCATGAGGGTGTGAGCGACGGCCTGGGTGCCGCGGCGCCCGGTGCGGTGGAGGCGCTCGATGCAGGACCCGATGAGCTCCAGCGCGCGGTCGTGCTCGCCCTGTTGTTGGAGCAGCTGGGCGATGTTCAGCTCGCAGGTGATGCTGCGATAGGGGCCGCCGGAGACGCGCAAGATGTGCATGGCCACGCGGTAGGCTTTCTCGGCGAGCTCGACCCGGCCCTCTTTTCGGTGGACCTCACCGGCGATGGTGAGGGCATCGGCCTGGCGCACCCGCGATCCATCGCGAGCGGCGAGCTGGCGGGCGGCGTCGGCGAGGGTGAGGGCCTCGTCGGGGCGGTCTTCGTGGCGGGCGATGATGGCTGCGGCGAGCAGGCACTGGGTCTCGCCGGCGGTGCTGCGCATGGCGACATAGAGCCCGCGGGCGGTGGCGAGCTTGCGCGCGGCCCGCCGCACATCGCCCCGGGCGGTGTAGAGCTGGGCGAGGTCGTACAGCGCCTCGGCTTGGGTGAGGCGCTCGCGCACGGCCTCGGCTTCGTGGACTGCGCTGTCGAGGAGCTCGCGGGCGGCGGGGTCCCCCTCGGTGAGGGCGATGCGGCCGAGCAGGGCCATGGCCCGGGCGTGGTGCTTGGGCCACCCGTGAGCGTGGGCGCGGTTGCGCAGCCTCTCTGCGAGGCGAGTGGCGAGCTCGGACTGGAAGGAGCGCAGCGCGGCCCTCCCCTCGAGGAAGAGCCCATCGCCATGCCGGGGGTCGGTGTCGGGGAGGTTCAGCTCATCAAGGGCCCGATTCCAGAGCACGATGAGCTCGCGGACCCGGCTGGTATCGCCCTCTTGCATGGAGGCCTCGGCCCCGCGGTAGAGGTAGTGCAGCGCGGCCTGGGCGCGGCCCCCGTAGAGCAGGTGCTCGCCGACGCGGCCGTCGCGATCGGCGCCGGTGGCGTAGCGCTTGACCAGATCGGCGCAGTTCTGGTGGTGGGAGCGCAGGCGGCCGGCTTTCTCGGCGTGATCGAGCACGGCGGAGCGAAGGCTGGCGTGGACGAAGCTGTAGGTGCCGCCCTGGCTGACGCGGAGCATGCCGTGCTCGACCAGGCCGTCGACGAGCCAGCGGCTGGGCTGGAACCCGGCGCGTCGGGTGATGCGAGCCCAGTCGGACCGGGGGACCTCGTGGCCGAGCACCGCGAGCAGCTCGAGCGCGACGGCGTCGTTGACGGGGCGTTCCTCCAAGAAGGCGGCGAGCCGGTACTTCCACAGATCTTCGACGCTGGCCGAGTTGATGCGGTTGCCATCGGCCAAGCAGAGCCCGCTTGGCCCCTCGACGAGCATCTTGGCCTCGAACCAGCGGGTGACCTGCTGGACGGCGTGCAGGGGGTTGCCTTCGGTACCCTCGGCGGCGCGGGCGACGAGAGTGGGGTCGAGCCCGAGCAGGCTGGAGACGAGGGCGCGCTGATCGGTGGGAGGGAGTGGCTCGAGCTGGATCTCGTGGAAGGCATCTCCAGCGCGCTCCCGCAACGCCTCCAGAGCCATCCGCTCTACGGGGCAGGTGGCCAGGGCTTGGTCGTCGACGGAGAGTGCGAACAGCATGGGGAGAGGGCGTTCTGTGCCCAGATCGAGGGCCTTGTCGACCAACTGGATGGCCTCGAGCCCCCACTGGACTTCCTCGAACTGGGCGAGGACCACGCGCCGCTGTGCGACCCAGCGAAGGTAGCGGGCGTGCCCGACGAGGCGCTCCTCGGTGCTGGAGAAGCGGAATCGGGAGGTGTTCTTGGTGCCGGAGGGATTGCCGAGCTCGGTGAGCATCGCCACGTCTGCTTCGTTGGACTCACCGAGGAGCCCGGCCAGGTCTCTGACCAGGGGGAGCGCCTCGTCATAGCTGAGCCCGAGGGTGTTGAGCTCGTTGGCGACCATGCTGGCGAGGGGGTCGGCGCCGCCGGGCACGGGGGAGAAGGCGGCGTGCAGCGCCCAGGCCGCACCGACCTCTTCGGAGCGCTCGGCGAGCCAGCGCAGGAGGGTGGCTTTGCCGATTCCCTCGGGGCCGCGCACGGTGACGATGTGGATGCGGTTCTCGGCATGCACCCGGCTAAGCAGGCTCCACAGCTGGTTGCGCTGGGCGACTCGTCCGACGATCTCGATGGTGCGGATGCCGAACAGCCCAGAGCCCGCGTTCTTGAACTGCTGGGTGGGGGGCTTGGGCGTGGGGGTGCGCCAGCTGGCGGGCATGGGGGGCCGCTCGGCCTTGTCGAAGGAAGTGGTGCACAGCGGGCGCTCGGACTCGGTGGACTCGACGAACTCGAGGTCGCCCGCCTGAGTGGTGCGGACCGTCGTCGCGGGCCGGCCGGGATCGAAGTACAGATCGAGGCGATCGGTAGGCTCACCGAGCTTCTTGAGCGCCCACGCGGCATCTGCGGCGAATACGAATCGGTGCTGCGGGGTGGCCGCAAGGATGCGCGCCATCCAGTCGTTGAAGCCCGGGGGGACCAGGGCGAGGCCGTCCTCGTCGCGCTTGAGCAGGGCGCTGGCGATGCGCCCTACGGCGTACAGATCGGTGGCTGGGCGGTATTTCCTCCAGTCGCCACGGCGCTGCTCGGGGGACATGAAGTGGGGGGTGCCGGCGACCCGGGGGCCCTCTCGCTTCTCTGTGGACAGCGGGTGGGCAATGCCGAAGTCGGTGAGCTTGACCTGCCAGGTGGTGCCGCCCGCGGGGAGCAGCAGATTGGCGGGCTTGAGGTCGCGGTGCAGTACCCCGCGCGCATGGGCATGGCCGAGGGCGCCGAGCAGCTTGATGAGGACCTCCCGAACATCATCCCACTCGAGCTTGAAGACGTAGGCCCCGAGGGTCTCGCCGGCGACCATCTCCATGGCGATGAAGGGGCTGCCTTCGACGAGCTGGTAATCCGATGCGCGCGCGGCCTCGACGTCGACCTCGCCCTGATCGAGCACCCGAACGATATGAGGGTGCGAGAGCGAGGCCATGGCACGGACCTCGTGGCGCAGGCTGGCGACGAACCCGGGATGCCGTGCGTAGTCGGCGGTGATGACCTTGATCGCGACTTCGAGGTTCTGGGCCCGGTGTACGGCGGCCCATACCTCTCCCATACCCCCCTTTGCGAGCGGCTTCACCAGATCGAACGGACCGAGCGGGATGCGCATTGCACGGTAATTAACGAGTGTGGAGCGCTCTGGCCGGAGAAGGGCGCAAGATCGCGGATGCCATAGCGGGTGGCTCGAAGATGCGGTACAGGTGCAGCTATGAGAAATCTCGCTCTGGCCATGGTGTTCGCTCTCTCCGGCTGTCTCCGCTACCAGGAGCGGAAGCCCGAGGTCGGCGATCTCGACGCGGACACGGACACGGACACCGACTCCGATACGGACACCGACTCCGACACCGACACCGACAGCGATTCGGACTCGGACTCGGACAGCGACTCGGACAGCGACGCTGACGCCGACGCTGACGCCGACGCCGACGCCGACGCCGACGCCGATACGGACGCCGATACGGACGCCGACGCTGACACCGACTCCGGCTTGCTCGGCGACTCGGGCTTTGGCACGGGCCTGAACGGCGACAGCGGGCTGGTCATCGATTCGGGTCTGGTGGACACCAGCCCACCCGACTCCGGCCAGGCCGACACAGGGATCGATACCGCCAGTGAGTGCGTTCCCGCGGATGACCCCACGCAATTGGGAGTCTTCGACTGCCAGGGCGGCTGTGGACCGATCAGCTGGATAGGCGACGGCATCTGCGATGACGGCGCGTTTGGTATCTACTTCAACTGCGCGCAGTTCAACAATGACGAGGGCGACTGCCCGTAGCGCTACGGCTCGTCGGTGCTGGCGGCGCTGTCGGTGTCGATGACGGGCTTGTGGCCGAGCTCTTCGAGCAGGGCGTCGGCCCCGGCGACCGCGTCGAGGTACCACAGGATGTAGGCGACATCGGTGTGAATGGACCGGGTGAGGGCTTCCTCGAACATCCAGTCCGTGGCCATGGACTCGTAGTTCCCATCGAAGAGCACGCCGCAGAACTCCCCCTCGGCATTCATCGTGGCGGAGCCGGAGTTGCCCAGGGTGGTGTCGGCGGTGGACAGGAAGTTGACCGAGACGCTTCCGTCCTGCTCATAGGGGCCGAGTTCGCCGCTCTTGATGGCCTCGAGTAGGGCTGGGGGCGCGTCGTAGGGGGCGTCTCCGGCTTTCTCGACGATGCCGGGCAGGCGGGTCTTGGAGGCCGAGATGAGGCCATCCCGGGGAAAGTAGCCGTCGACCTTGCCGATGGTGACCCGGAGCGTGGAGTTGGCGTCGGGGTAGAACAGGCCGGGGCGAACCTGGCGCTCTTTGGCGAGGTAGCGCGGGCGGTGCTCCGGGATGAAGTCCTGCACGGCCTCGAGGTAGAGCGGGCGGACCTTGGCCCACTCCGATTCGCGCTCGTCGCGGTTGTCGGAGACGCGCTCGTAGAATGGGTGGAGCGCTTTGGTGAGCTCGAACCACGGGTTGCCCGAGGCCTCGAGGAACCAGGAGGTGGTGTCCATCAGAGCTCGCCGCCGGTTGGCGTCTGCGAGATCGCTGCCCGAGGTGTAGAGCTTGTGGATGGCGTTGGTGAGCTTCTCGTCGTGGGTGGCGCCGCGCTGACCCTCGAACCACAGGTCGAGCTCGTGGATGCGCATGTCGTCGGGCAACCGCAACATCCGGTCCAGGAAGTAGCGGGTGAGGACCATGTCGACCTTGAAGTCGTACTCCTCGTCGACTGCATCCAGCCAGTCCGCCATGCTGGGGCGGTCGCGGTCCTGGTAGCCGCGATCGCGATCCGAGTCCTTCTTCTTGGACTCCTGAGAGAGCTTGTAGAGCTTGTGGGCGACCTCGAACATATTGCTCTGGCGCACGAACTCGCCGGCGACATGGTCCCGAGCGGCCGTGGCAGCTTCGGTCGCCTGGAGCGCGGCCATCTTGTCGAGGACGCCGCCGTACTTGGCCTGCCGCTGCGGGTTCTCGGCTATCCACCGGCCGAGGTCGACCTCGAACTGGTGCTTGCGGCGGTTGGCGTCGATGCGCCGGAAGGCGACGAGGTTGCCCTGGAGGTACTGGAGCTGGTTGTTGAGCGAGAGGATGCGCGGGCCGACCTTGTTGGCGGTCTCGATGTCTTGGGCCGAAAAGCGGTTCATGACCTCGAGCAGATCGGCCAGGGTAGCGATACGGCGGGGATAGTCGCTGTCTCGGGCGTAGTCGATCTCGGCGGCGGTGAGCCACCGGTAGGTGCCCGCGGGGTAGCCCGCAACCATCACGAACTCGTCGTTTTCGGGGGACTTTGTGGCGGGCGGCAACCAGCTGTCTGGGCGGTAGGGCTTGTTGTCCGAGCGGAAGGACACGGGCTGGTTGTCGGCGTCGGCATAGGCGCGAACGAAGGCGAAGTCGCCGGAGTGGCGAGGCCACTGCCAGTTGTCATTGTCGCCGCCGTAGTACCCGACCGAGCGCGGAGGGGTGTAGACCATGCGCACGTCCTTGAACTCGCGCTGGGCGATGAGCTGGTACTGAGCGCCGTAGTCGAAGGGTACGACCTCGCAGTGGAGGCCGGGCTTCTCGCAGCGCTTGACCAGGGCCTTGATATTGTTGTCGATGCGGTGGGCGCGGGCTTTGCCTTTGAGCTTCTTGGTGGACTGGAGCACGGTGCTGGTCACGTCTTCCATGCGGGTGGTGATCTTGATGACCAGGCCATTGCCGCCCCAGCGCTCTTCTTCGCGGGTGGTGGCGTGAAAGCCGTCCTCGAAGAGGTTCTCGCCGGTCTTGGAGGCGTGGCGCATGGCGTCGCCGACGCAGTGGTAGGCCGTGACGATCAGCCCGTCATCGCTGACGAAGGCGCCGGAGCAGTGGTCGAGGTCGACGATGGCACCGAGGGGCCCCTGGTCGAGGCGCATGAGATCTTCTGGGGGGGTGCTGACGCCGAGCTCGGCGAGCTCTTCGCGGAGGTCGGGGAGCTGATCGGGCATCCACATGCCCTCGTTGGCGGCGGCGGTGAGGATCAGTGCGGTCAGCATGGGCGCTCCGGGTGGCGAGGCGACAGCTTAGCCGACCTCGCCCGCCGGATCGAGCGCTGTGGGCATCAGGGCCGTAGCAGCAAGGTGGCCTTGGCGAACAGAGTCTTCTCTGTAGCGCCCGATCCGGGAACGTTGACCACGCTGCCACCGACCCATACCGCGGTGCCCGGGTTGCGCAGCCAGGTGAGCAACAGCGCGTTGTAGATGCGCGGATCGCGCTGATTGCCGGTGCTGTAGTCGAGGACCCAGCGGGTGCCGAAGTCGCGAGAGAACTGCCAGTTCATCCGGTTGCGCACGAGCTGGGTGCGCTGGAGATCGGCGCCCTTGGGCCGATGCAGCCGGACCCCGATCTGAGTGTCTGTGCGGATGCCCGGTGTGGGGCGGAGCGTGGCGGTCGCCGTGGCCTGGCCGCTGTTGGCGGGGAGCAGGAGCCCATAGTCGATGGTGCGTGCGCCCTCTCCGTACACGGACAGATCGAGCGCCCTGCCCAGGTTGCTTCGCCAGCTGAGCCGGCCACCCATGCCCTCGATCTCCACCCCGGACTCCCGAAAGCTCTGCACCCAGGTCCCCAGCAGGAAGGAGTGGATTCCCCCGACCAGGAAGGTCTGCCCATGCCCAATGGTGCCGTAGCGATCGCCATTGCCCTCCTGTCTGCCGGTCAGCCACATCGAGGGGACCCAGGTGTTGAGTGCCCCGCCAGGGGTGAAGGTGTGGTCGACGGAGGCGAAGAGCTCGGAGAGATCGGACTGAGTGAGGAAGCCGAGCTCGTTGCGGAAGCCCGGGGAGCGATTGGTGAAGGAGGCCTGAAAACCGGTCCCGACCCCGCTGGCACGGCGAATTCTGGCGATCTGCTGAGTCCCCCACAGCTGGGTGAGCCCGTCCCCGGATGCGCTCTGAAGCGTACTGGATGTGGCGAACCACCGGTCTCCGAGGGGGATCTCGAAGTCGACCCCCCCGATCTGATTGGAGCCTCCGCCCAGGATGCGCTTGTCTGCCAGTACCACGCCTGCGTAGCCCAGACCGAAGGCGTCGGTGCGAGCGCGGACCAAGGTGGTCGCTGCGAGGGACCCGTCCACATCGGCCGCCTCGAAGCCGGGGGAGCTCCCCTCTGTAAAGCTCTCCAGGGGGGCCCGATCGAGCACATGCAGCGCACCCACGGCGACCTTGCCCTCGCGACCGGCCATCTTGACCCCGTACACGGGCTGGTTCATCGAGCGGGTGTAGAGCGTGCCGGCCACGTCCTCGAACCAATCGACGCCGTCGAGGAAGAAGGGGCGGCGTTCGGGGAAGTTGAAGGCGAAGCGCGCGTTGAGGCGGATGTCGCTGACGTCCGACTCCACCTGGCTGAAGTCCGGGTTGAGGGTGGCGGCGACACCGAGGTCGGGGGTGATCCCGAAGCGCAGGTCGAAGGAGGGCCGGACGAGGTCGAGGGGGCCCGGCTTCTCCTCGGTCGGGTCCTCCCAGGCAGCGGTGATGGACGGGACGAGCTCGAACCCGCTGCCTCGGCCCGGGGGCTGGACGCCGGTGAGGGTGTTGGCGAGATCGAAGATGCGGGGTGCTCCGCGCTCGAGCTGAGGCCAGCTGTACTTGGCGCCCTCGTGGGGGATCTTTCGGGTGACGATGACGCCCCAGTCCTGATTCCGCTCATTCGATGGGAACTTGAGCGAGCGCCATGGGATGCCGATCTCGAGCTCGAAGCCGCCGTCGGTGACGTGGCCCTTGCTGCGAATGACCGTGTCCCAGGAGACGTTCCAGCGGCCGGCATTGTGCCGGATGTCCTGCTGGATTCCCAGGGCGTTGAAGTAGAAGATGTAGCCCGAGATGCGGTCGGAGAAGGTGTCGAGATAGACGCCGACCTGATCGTCGGCGTTGATGCTCTCGCGCGGGGAGATGCGGGCGCGCATGGGGTAGCCCGAGTCCGAGACGGTGATGCCCACGTAGAGGAACTTGTCGTCCTGGAGGAATCGCACCGAGGTCTGGCCAGGAGGGGCGCCCCCATCTACGGGTTGATAGCGGCGAAAATCCGAGACAGGACTGGCCATAGCCCATGCGGCTTCGTTGAGATTGCCATCGATGGCGATGGGGTCGGCCGTCGTGTGTACGGCGATCGAGTCGCCCGCGACGGCCGCGGCGATGAGGGCGTACAGCATGGGGTACCCTCGCCACTCGAGAGGCTCCGTGCAACAAATTCCGCCCCGGCGCGGCCACAGAGTGAGGCCCGGGTATCTCCGGCTCCTGCTCTCCAACCGTGGATTCCGGTTGGTCTGGGCGGGGACCGTGGTGAGCTTCCTGGGGGACTGGCTCACCACCGTTGCGGTGCTGACCATCGCCACCGAGCTGTCCGACTCGGCCCTGGTGGTCTCCGCGGTGATGATCGCCAAGACCCTGCCGATCTTCCTGGTCTCTCCGGTGGCGGGGTCCCTGGCCGACCGCGTGGACCGCCGGCTGCTGATGATCGGCTCGGATCTGGGCCGTGCAGGGCTCGTGGTCGCGATGATCGCCTGCTATTGGGCTCGAAATCTCGAGCTGCTGATGGCCGTGCTGACCCTGCGTACTCTGGTCGCGGGCTTCTTCATCCCGGCGCGCACCGCCGCCATCCCGGATCTGACCGATGCCCACGAGCTCCCCGTGGCCATCGCCCTGAGCGGGGGCACCTGGTCGGTGATGTTGGCCGTCGGGGCTGCGCTGGGCGGCATGCTCACGGCCTGGGTGGGGGTCACCGGTGCGCTGGCTCTCGACGCGGTCACCTTCTTGGGCTCGGCGGCCTTGCTGTGGGGGCTGCCAGCTCTCCCGCCCCGTGACGAGACCTCTGCCGGTTCGCCGGGCTTCATCGATGGCATCCGGGTGCTGAAGGGGCGGGTGTATCTGCCGTCGCTCTTGGTCTTGAAGTCCACTCTGGCGGTGTCGGGGGGCGTGCTCGTGCTGCTCCCGCTGTTTGCGACCGAGGCGAGCGGGCGGGGCGTGCCGATGCTGCCGGGCGCCGAAGCCCCGCTGCTGCTCGGCTTGCTGTACGCATCTAGAGGGCTGGGCGCTTTGGTGGGTAGCATGGGGGTTCGGCTCGCAGTGGGGGACGCGATGCGCACGCTCCAGTGGAGCATCGTGCCCGCATTTGGGATCCTGAGTCTGATGTACGTCGGCATGTCCTACGCTCCCAACTTCGCGGTCCTCGCCCTCTGCCTGGGTGTGGCGATGGTGGGCTCCGGGGTGGTGTGGACCTTCTCGGGCACCTTGGGCCAGCTCGCGACAGAGAGAGAGGTCCGCGGGCGGCTCTTTGCGCTGGAGTTCGGGCTCACCATGCTCGTCAGCAGCCTCGCCAGCTTTGGCATGGGGGGCCTCGTCGATGCGGGGGTCGAGCCCAGGCGTGCGCTGCTCGGCCTGGCGGTGCTCTCCGTGGTGCCCGGCGTGTTGTGGGCGGCGGTGCTGCTGCTGGGTCCGGATGTGCAGCGGGTTCGGTCATGAGCGACCCGAACGACCTGGTGCGGCTCCAGGCTGCGGTCGAGGCTCTGCGCTCGGTGGCGACCCTGGGTGGAGCGGTCCACGCCGACGAAGTTGTCACGGCGGTGTGTCGTGCGGGCTCGGCGCTGCTGTTGTCCGGCAGCGCGATGGTGGTGGCCGAGCAGATCGTGATCGAGGCCCGTCCGGTGGGCCTGGTGGGTGCGAAGGTGAGCGGCATCGGCGAGGAAGGCCCGGTAGTGGCGGTCTCGGATCTGGTACTGGATGGGCACTCGGTGGGACCGGGAGTGGCCCTCGAGATCGCGGGACGGGTGCTGGTGTGGGCCGGTTTGCCAGCGGTCGAGAGCGTGCACCTCGATCTGCTGCGGCCCCTGGTGGACATCGCGGGGGTGGCTTTTGAGCAGGTCGACCGTCGCATGCGCCGTCAGGAGCGGGTCGCCCGGCGTCTGGACGGCACCGAGGCCATGATGGTCGCGCTGATCGGGGGGACCAGCGATCCGGTGTGGGCCGTGGACACCCAGCTCCGGCTCACCGCCTTCAACCCGGCCTTTGTGGAGATGATGCGGGCGGATTTTGGCCTGGAACTCCAGCTGGGGGATGGCTTCGATGGGCTGCCAGAGCCCCACCGGACTCGCCATGAGCGGACCTATCGGCGGGTGCTGCGCAAGGGCAGCTTGCGGATCGACTGGACCACTCCGGATCGGTCCCGGGTGTTCGATGTGAAGCTGCAGACCATCCGGGTGGGCGACGAGAATACCGGTGTGGCGGTGTACTGCCGCGACGTGAGCGAGACCCGCCGGGCTGCGGGCTTGCTGCGTCGGGCCAAGGACGAAGCGGAGCAGGCCAACCGTGCCAAGAGCGCCTTTCTGGCACAGATGAGCCACGAGATCCGCACCCCGCTCAACGCCGTGGTCGGCCTCACCGAGCTGTTGTTCGACACCGAGCTGGACCCCGAGCAGTGGGCCATGCTGGCGCGGGTGAAGAGCAACTCCAGCGCGCTGCTGCACCTGGTGAGCGGGATCCTCGATTTCTCGAGCATCGAGGCGGGTCGGGTCGAGATCAAGGTCGCCCCCATCGATCTCTCCTCTCTGGTGGTGGATGCGGTCGATATGCTCCGTCCCCAGGCCCGACAGGCCGGACTGGAGCTGGTCCTCGAGGTCGAAGAGGGCTTCCCTGCCCGGGTGATGGGGGATGCCGACCGCCTGCGGCAGATCGTCGTCAATCTGGTCGAGAATGCGCTCAAGTACACCGATGCGGGCCGGGTCGATGTCTCTCTGGGCTTCCACGAGCAGCGCATGGAGCTGGTCGTCGAGGACACCGGGCGGGGCATCGAAGACTCCGAGCAGGCGCGCATCTTCGACCGCTTCCACCGGGTCGACGGCAGCCGGACGGTAGCGGGGGCGGGGCTGGGGTTGGCCATCACCACCGAGCTCATCGCCCGCATGGGGGGCCAGATCGAGATCGAGTCCACCCCAGATATCGGCACCCAGTTCCATGTGCACCTGCCCCTGGAGGTGGTCCGCTGGGAGCGGCCGGCTTCGCGGACCGACCGCCGCCGGCTGATCCGCTCGCTGCGGGTCCTGGTCGTGGACGACAGCGCCGACAATCGCCAGGTCACCGTCGCGCTGCTACAGCGGGTTCACCACCGTGTGGTCGAGGCCGATGGGGGCCAAGCTGCGATCGAGGCCGTGCGGCGGGGCTCCTTCGACGTGGTCCTCATGGATGTGCATATGCCCGAGCTCGACGGGCTCGAGGCCGCCCGACGCATCCGCGCCGAGGGGATCGAGCTGCCGATCGTCGCCCTCACCGCTCACGCGACCGTGGGGGTCTCCGAGGACTGCCGCGCGGCGGGGATGGACGGCTTCCTCACCAAGCCGGTGTCTGCGGCCACCCTCGAGGAGGAGGTGCTGCGCTTCTCCCGCCCCCCGCGGGTGCTGGTGGTCGATGACTCCACCGAGGCGAGGATGATCCTCCGAGCCTGGCTGGAGCAGGCCGGAGTCGAGGTGGTAGAGGCAGCGGATCTGCGCTCGGCCCGGGAGCGCTGCAGCGGGCCGCTGGATGTATTCCTGCTCGATCTCGAGCTACCGGACGGGGCGGGCGGGGAGTTCGCCGCAGAGCTGCTCGACCGGGGCTACCGCGCCCCAGCGATCGCGATCTCGGGCCATAGCGAGGCCGAGATAGCCGCACGCTGGCCGCGGTTCTGCTCGGCCATCACCAAGCCCTTCGAGCGCCAGCGGGTGCTGGATGTTGTGGCCGAGGGCTTGCGGCAGGGGTCTGTGGAACCTCGCTGAGACCGTGTTCCTCAGCGCGTGACCGTGCCGAAGCGGAGCTCCTGTCCCCGTTGTTCGACCAGCCACAGGGTCTGGTCGATCCAGAAGAAAGAGCTATTGCCCTCGACGCATCGGGTGCGGAGCTCTCCCGGGTTGGTGAGGAGCGCGGCGGCGGCGAGGGTGTGCCCATTCGGCAGCGCCCAGGTGAGCCTGCCGACCTGCTCTCCCGAGGGAAGCTGCCGCTCGAACTCATTCCACCAGGGCCCCACCGAGGGCAGGGCCCCGACCTCCAGGGTGTTCTGCTCTGAGTCGGCCGCGGGTTGAGCGGGGCTTCCGTCGGTGGGGTCGATGAGGAAGAAGTACATTCTGTTCGAGTCGTCCTCGTGGGCGTTGAGGATTGCGATTCCATCCGTGGTTCCAGTGGCTATTCCTAGACTCTGCCCGGGCTCGATAGTGAAGCTGGAGCGCCACTCGACCTCGAGCTCCTCGGGCAGCTCCGCCTGGTCGAAGAGCTGCTCCCGTGCATCGCTCATGGCCTCGGCCGCTGGAGTGCATCGGCCGACGAGAGACCACGCCGGCAGCCCGGCCTGGCAGGTGAGTGCGAAGGTCTCGCGCCTTCCGCCCCTCTTGGAATAGCTCTCCCGCATGGTCGGACTGCCGAAGTCCCAGAAGGGGTCGTCAGCGCTGCCGAGGTCCCCCTGGAGGTCGAAGGCGTGGCAGATTTCGTGGCGGGTGTTGGTCCGGAAACGGTCGAGGTCGTCGACCGGATGGAGACGGATAGCCCGGGTGACGGAGTTGTAGCGACCCTTGGCGGAGCGCATCTCCCGAATCTCGATCTTGGAGAGCGCCAGGTCGAAGGAGCTGGCGCGGGTGAGCGCGTCGAGGACCTCGGAGACGACCTGCACATGGTCGGGGGAGTCCCCGATGATCTCGGCGTCGTAGGTGCAGCCCGCGAGGAATAGGCAGCCCGCTCTATAGAGGGATCGCATCGCCTTCCAAGTGTACCTGTATGGAGGTATCGCCGCTCGTTCATGGTTGGGTCTTGGGCCGATTTGCAAGCTGAGTCCGCCGCAGGTCCAAAGCGCGTGACCGTGCCGAAGCGGAGCTCCTGTCCCCGTTGTTCGACCCGCACAGGGTCTGGTCGATCCAGAAGAAAGAGCTGTTGCCCTCGACGCATCGGGTGCGGAGCACGGCGGCGAGGACCGGTGCCAGCACGGGCTCATCGGGGGGGACACACTCGTGGCGCTCGACAGAGAGGGCGACCCTGTCTTCTGTTCGAGTTGGCGATTCCTGCCATCTACTGGCAGGAATTCTCGAGGCGCGAGAAGAGCAGGGTCCAGGTCCGCTGCGAGGGTGCGACTCGAGGGTCGACTTCGGGACGATCACACGAGCTGAAACCGGTCAGCCGATGGTTGGCACTGCTTGAATTGCAGCTTGTACAACGAATTTCGGTCTCGGACAGTTTTTGTCCGCCTACGTGGGTAGGGTGAGGTATGCGTATTCATCGTCGGCTCTCCGCCCTGCTCTTCTTCCTTGCTCGTCATCGCCACTCGGCGGCGGAGCTGGCCGGCTGCTTGGGGGTCAGCGTCCGTACCGTGTACCGGGATATCGAGCGTCTCCGTGCAGAAGGCTACGCCGTCGAGGGGGTTTCGGGTCCCGGCGGTGGGTTCTGGCTCGCAGAGGGCTGTGCTCCGGCGCCGGTCCAGCTCGGTCTGGACGAAGTTCGCGAGGTGCTGTTCTCTCTGTGCGGCTCGGATTGCCTCGACTACGATCTGGAAGAGCGCCTCCTGGGGGCGTTGCCAGCGGTGCACTCTACCGAGCTTCGGGCCGCCCTGGGCCGCGTAGACGCCCCGGTTCGATCGGGCGGAACCAGCCGAGAGGAGCGGCGGACGATCCTGGCCTTGTACTCCCGTGCGCTTGCTCGGGGGCAGATGTTCTCCTTCAACGATCCCACTCGGGCGCTCATGCAGCGACATCGCCGTGTCTGGCCGGTTGGAATGGTGTGTCAGCCCGGGGGTTGGAGTCTGGTCGTCGAATCGGTCGCGGATTCCAGGCGGTCCCGCTGGGAGCAGCCGATCGATCGGATCCTGCACCCCAGGGCCTACAACCGGTTCCGCACCTACAGCGCTTCGCGGATGATCGGTGAGACCGTGCCAACCGAGGTGAGCCACAGCTGATGCACCGCGCGCGTCGCCCCAACATGCAGCAGGCGCCGCGCCGATGGGGTGTCCGGGAAGTGGGCCGCGCTGGGCTCGACGAGGATGACGTAGTCGAACTCCAGTCCCTTCACCTGGTCGAGCTCGGTGATCTCGACGCCCGGAGCGAAGCTGAAGTTCTGGTCGGTGACCCGTCGTAGCCGAGGGACCTCTCCGCTGCGCAGCCCCGAGTAGTAGATGCCGGAGGTGCTCGCGCCCGGGGTGAGCAGCACGACCGAGGCGAGGGGCTCGGCGTAGGTGAGTTCTTTGAGGGCGTCGGCCAGGAAGGCGACCGCGGCGCCGTGGTCGGTGAACCGGAACAGCTCCACCGGGGGGCCGGAGCGCGTGACCATGGGCGGGTCTTCGTCTTCGCGCAGGTCGCCGAGCAGGCTGAGCGCGAACTGCACGATGGGGGCGCTGCTGCGGTAGCTGATCTTCAGGGTGTTGACCGCAGTGCCCTCGACACCGAGGTGTCGGAAGAAGTCGGTCCAGCTCGTGAAGCCGCTGTCCTGCATCACATGCTGCTGGGTGTCGCCGGCGAGGGTGATGCTCTGGGACTTGTCGAGGCAGCCGAGCAGGACCCGGACCTCGGTAGGGGAGAAGTCCTGGACCTCGTCGATGGCGAGGTGGCGGTAGCGGATGGGGCGCTTGCTCTTGTTGCGCAGCGGGCCTACCCGGAGCTGCCAGGCGCGGAGCATCAGCGGCTCGTCTTCGGGTTCGATGGCGGCCTCGACCTCGCGGTCGCCCTCCATGCGGGACATCAGCTCGTTGGTGCGGTCGGTGCACCAGGAGACGCACTTCTCGAGATCTGCGTGGGTGAAGGCGCCTGGAGCGTGGCGATCGAAGATCTCGGTGAGCAGGGGCAGGCCGGTGATGGCGCTGATCCAGTCGTCGAGGGCCTGCTCGCGAGTGGCGTGGCCATCGACGCGGGCGACCTGCTCTTCGAGCACACGGAGCATCAGCGGGTGCTGCTTGAGCCGGACCACGACGGCCGGTGCGGTGTCGCGCATCTTCTTGGGGACGTGGTTGAAGTGTCGCCGCCGCATCATATGGGCCCAGTCGTGGAAGGTCAGGACCGTGGCGCGGTGCACGCCCAAGGCGGGGAGCACGTGCCCGACGTAGTCCTTGAGGGCCTTGCTGAACACCAGGAAGAGGGTGAGCGGCGAGTCGTACTGGGGGCTCTCGTAGGCGAGCCAGGCGATGCGGTGCAGGGCGACGGTGGTCTTGCCCGACCCAGCGGTGCCGCGGATGACCACAAAGCCGGCCCGGGGCCGCGTAATCAGCTCGAACTGCTCGGCGTCGATGAGCCCGGCGATATCCGGCAGACGCTTGTCGTGGCGGCGACGGTTGCCCTCGAGATCGGTGCCCATGCGCCGTCCGGTGCCCTCGCCGGACCGGTGTGCGCGCAGCGCAGCCCCTTCGCCCCCGGCCATGCGTGGCGGCTCGCGCCGGGTGGCCTCCCAGACCCCAGACTCGTGGGAGAAGGTGCCCTCTGGGGCGTCGATGCGCTGGAGCTCCCCCTGGGTGATGGTGACGGTTCGCCGAGCCACGACCCGGCCCTCGAGTACCCGCCCACCGAGGTCCTCCTCGTACTCCTCTCCTTGCTGATAGCGGTAGAAGATGCGGCTGATCGGGGCGTTCCTCCAGTCCACGATTCGCAGGCCATTGTCGATGCGGGTGGCCTTGCCGAGGAACACACTCCGGCTCTTGCCTTTCTCCTCGAGGCGCACATGGGCGAAGTAGGGGCTGTCGGGATCGACCTGAGGCCGGTCGCGAGTGGTGCGGAGCTGCTGGAGCAGGGCGTATTGCTGATCGTACTGGGTGAGCAGCGAGCCCCGGTCTTCGTCCTTGGCCTTGGGCATCTCCTCGCGCAGGCGCAGGAGTTCTGCGACGATGGACTTCTCCGATGGAGGCGTCTCGTAGGGGTTCTCGTTGAGGAGTGTCGAGACCCTCGCGAGCTGCTCGAGCTCATCGGTCACGACGGGATGCAGTGGATCCAACCGGAAACTCCGTGCCAGATGGGGCCATCGTGTGTAACGGGTTGGATGGCGGGGCGCTGTTGGGGCGCCGGGGCCTTGACGCTGATCCCGGTACGCGAGAAAACCGGGGCATCATGAAACGGAGCCTCCATGTACACCATTCACTCCGAGCTTCCCTTCGACCGCGCAGCCCTCGACCGCATCCTTGACTCGCTCACCCTCGAAGAGTCCGCGCTCGCCGCGCTCAATCATGTCTTCGACTTCGATCTTCCCACCGCGGTGGAGCGCATCCGGCAGGCCGATATCGCTTCCTATGAGGACCTGCTTGGCTGCTGTGTGCCGGGCCTGGCCATCTTGGTGCTGCGGGCGATGTCGAGCGCCGCTGGTGCACGCTACGAGCTCGATGGCGATGTGCAGATCGCGGAGCCGACCCTCTACATCGGGGACCTCAGCATCGGCGGGGAGCTCGAGGTGTATTCGACGCTGCTGGTCGTGGGGAACCTGTCCGCCGCTGCGCTCTGCGATGTGATCTACGAGAGCGGGACGGTGGTGGGGGGCGACCTCCTGGCGCGGGTGGTCGAGACCGAGAGCCAGATGACCGTGTTCGGCGACCTGCGCGCCCGCGTGATCCGCTGCGGCGGAAACGACTGCTCGCTGGTATTGGCCCACGACCTCTACGCCGAGATTCTCGAGCAAGAGGACCACGACATCGGCTGCTACGGTGAGCTGAACGCGGCCGTGCACCTGAGCTACCCGGGCTGGAGAGGGGCCACCCAGGCCGCCAGCGGCATCGCGGACCGGCTCGACCCGGTCTTGCTGCAGGAGCCGGACGAGGACGAGAATATCGTCGATTGGACCAAGCTGTTCGAGCGCGCCGTCGATGGGGGCCCCCTGTTGTTGAGCTGATCTGTGGGCGGACCGAGGGCGGCTGGATCGGGGTGTGGCGCGTTAGTGCCCGAACACAGGAGGGACTCGATGTCCGAGGACAGGCTCACCGATCTTGAGGTCAAGCTGGCCTTCCAAGAACACACCATTGCCCAGCTCGACGAAGTCATCCAAAAGCTGCAGGCCAAGCTGGAGAGGCTGGACGATCGAATCCAGGAGCTGGCGGAGGAACAGGCCAGCTCGCTGGCTCCATTGGATAATCCACCGCCTCCCCACTACTAAGCAGCCAGATCGAGGCCCGTCCATGCACGTCGTCACCCAGCCCACTGCCCCGTTTGCCATCGCTGGCGGCAAGCTGCAGGTCCACCAGATCCCGGTCGCACAGGACAACCTGGTGTGGCTCATCGTCTCCGCGGAGCGCGCTGAGGCGGCGGTCGTCGACGGGGTGCCGAACGCGGGGCCGGTGCTGGACAAGGCGGCAGAGCTGGGCTGCACGCTCACCACGGTGCTCAACACCCACACCCACTGGGACCATATCGGCATCAACCAGGACCTGGAGAAACGGGGCCTGCTGGGCTCGATGCGGGTCATCGGCGCGGCGAAGAAGGCCTCCGAAGTGCCCGGCCTCACCGAGCCGGTGGACGAGGGCGACGTGCTCGATCTGTTCGGGGTGCCGCTTCAGGTGATGCTCACCGAGGGCCATATCGACGGCCATCTCTCCTTCGTGTTCGATGGCGCGGTGTTCTGCGGGGACGCGATGTTCGCCGGGGGGTGTGGCTTCCTGGCCGACGGTCCGGCGGTGAAGATGGCCCGCTCGCTCCAGCGGCTCTGCGAGCTGCCGGGGGCTACGCGGGTGTGCTGCGCCCACGAATACACCCAAGACAACCTGCGATTCGCGTGGATGGTCGAGCCCGATAATGCCGCCCTTGCAGAGAGGATCCGCCAGGTGTGGGCGATCCGGTCCCGCGGAGAGTGCGCGGTTCCGTCCACCATCGAAGAGGAGCGCGCCACCAATCCCTTCGTGCGGGGGGGCTCGCCTACGCTCATCGACCGGGTCCGGCAGCTCGGTTCTCTGGCAGCCGCGGACTACGACTCGGTATTCGCCGCTACCCGGGCGCTCAAGGACACCGGGCTGCACCGCCAGGTCGAGCTGGTGCTGCCCATCGAAGGGTAGCGGTGGCGAACCACGCGTCGTGGGCGTATCTTGCGCTCATGAAGCTCTTGATGTGGATGGCCCTCGTGGGCTGTAAGCAGGACACCGGTATCCAGCAGCTCTTCCCGCGGATCGCGACCGCACCAGAGCAGCTGGACTTCGGTGAAGTCGCCGTTCCCCTGTCTGGAGCCGAGCTCGTGTTCCTCAGCAACGCAGGGCGCGCGCGGCTCGAGTACGAGGTGCGGATCGAGGGAGACGATCGGTTCACGGTCGATGTGCCGGGAGCAGAGGCCGGGGTCGACGAGACGGTCGAGCTGCTGGTGCGCTTCGAGCCCGACAGCTTCCTCGACTACAGCGCCGATCTGGTCATCACCTCCAATGACGAGGTCACCCCGGAGGTTCGCATCCCGCTGTCGGGGACCGGCGTCGATGCGCCCATGCCAGACATCGATATCACGCCCCTCACCCTGGACTTCGGTACGGTCGCCCAGGGCAGCTCGGACACTCAGTTTCTCACGCTCCGCAACGAGGGGGATGCGCCACTGGCCGTGGGCTCGATGGTGCAGGAGGGGTCGGGCGCCTTCAGCTTGCTGAGCGACCCCAGCAACGGGGTGGTGGGGGCCAACTCCGAGGTCCCGGTGATCATCCAGTACGAGCCCTTCGGCGATCTGGGTGACTCGGGGACGCTGCGCTTCCCCAGCAACGACCCCGACGAACCCGAGCTCACCGTCGTGCTCCTGGGCAACGGCGGTGGCGACTTCGAGTACCCGGTCGCCCAGATCGACTGCGCGGGAACCAGCGCTCCGCCCATCTGGGTCGAGTTCGATGGGTCGGGCTCCTACGACCCGGCGGGCTTCCTGCCCCTCACCTACGAGTGGACCCTGCTCTCCCAGCCCGACGGCAGCCAAGAAGATCTCACCAACCTCGTCAGCGACAACACCCGCCTGTTCACCGATGTGGCTGGGCTGTACGAGGTCCAGCTCCAGGTCGCCAACGCCGTGGGCACGCTCTCCGCACCCGAGCGCTGCTCCATCGACGCCATCCCCGCAGACGAGCTGCACATCGAGCTCACCTGGGACACGGCGGCCGCCGATCTCGACCTGCACCTGGCTCGCAACGACGCGGACCTGTTCACGCCGACGGATGACGCGAACTTCTGCAATGGGAGCCCGAACTGGGGAGTGGCGGGGGTCGACGACGACCCGCGCCTCGACCTCGACGATCAGGGCGGATTTGGCCCGGAGAATATCAACATCCTCACCCCGGTGGACGACGACTACCTCGTTCGCGTCCACTACTGGACCGAGAACGGCGACGATGTGGTGGTGGCCACGGTGAAGGTCTTCTCCTACGGAGTCGAGGTCTTCTCGGGTCAGCGCGCGATGCAGTTCAACGAGGTGTGGGATGTGGGCCAGGTCAACTGGCCCGACGGCACCTTCGGCGTGTACAGCGTGAACAACTACCCAGCGACCGACCGGACCTGCACGCCCTAGCTTGGGTGCCTCCTACCAACCGCCCCCGACGATCTTCTCGCCGAGGTAGTCCCGGAGCTCGTCCGACTGCGCTCGGCCGAGGATCTCGAGGGAGTCTTCGGCCATCTGCGCACGAAGCGCTCCCATTTGCGCCCGGGTGTCTGCGGGGGACAGCGCGCCAGACTTGAGCTGCTTGCGGGTGGCGTCGACCTGCTCGGTGAATTGGGTGATGGCGTCGACGATGCGGGCTTCCTGGTCGGTCGATAGCTCCTTGCTGCCGGTCCATAGAGCGGTGGCCTCGTTCATGCCCGCCTTCCACTCGGCATCGGCCTTGGCGCGCTCCTGCTCCCAGGTGGTCTCGTCCATGGGGCTGCCGGGGACGGGGCGCTCGGGGAGGCCTTGGCGGCGCAGCTCTCTTCCCTTGGTGGAGATTGGACGGCCGTCGGGACCGACACGTTCCTTTCGAGGAGCGGGCTTGTCCGGATTGGGGGGGCGGGTGGTGACGGCCGGGACCGAGGCGCGACCGTCCGTAGCCACGTCAGGACCGGTGTCTGCGCCTCCGAGGAGTAGGTAGGCCAATCCCGCCAGCCCGGTGGCGGCGATGGCGATGGCGATGATCTTGGAGCTGCTCACAGTCCCTCTTGCGCGGGTGGTGCGCGGATATGCTATTCAGCTGGAGGCCCGGCTGGGATGCAGATTTTCCAGCGAGCGGCCCGGATGGGGGTTGTCATGGTGTCTCTGCTCATGGTCCTGACGCTGGGGTGCCGTACCAACCTGGCGCCTCCCGAGGGCGATGCCGACACGGACACGGACACGGACACGGACACGGATACGGATGTCGACACGGACGCAGATGCCGACTCCGATTCGGACAGCGACACCGACGCCGATGCGGACAGCGACGCCGATTCGGACAGCGACGCCGACAGTGACTCGGATGCCGACGCCGATCCTGTGGTCCAGGTGTCTTGGACCGGGGCGAGTCCGTCCTCCATGCTCGATGTCAGCATCACCGATCCCCAGGGCCGAACCGACTGGAACTTTGGTATGGCCGAGACCGCCGCGGGAGCTTCGGGGTGGTACGGAGAGGACTGTTACCTCGGTACCGCCAGCTTCTTCTACTGCCACCCGATCAGCGGTACCTCGATCTCGCTCGATCAGGTCTCGAGCATCGGGGATATCGTCGAGGGGCAGACCTCCTTGCTGTGGTCGGGGCTCGACCTCACCTACTACCTGGACGACAACGCCGGCTCCTGCTGGGTGTGGGGCCAGGACACGACCTACTACAGCTCCCTGGGCTGCACGGATCTGGACACCGGTGCGAGCTATGGGCGTCGCGATGGGTGCAGTGGAATGGACCCTGCAGACCCCGCTCCGATGAATGGCAAGGTCATGCTCACCTTCGACGATGGCCCCCATCCCGTCGTCACTCCACAGATCATCGCCACCCTGCGGCAGTACAATGTGCCCGCCACCTTCTTCATGCTCGGTACCCAGGCCTCCGATATGAACAACTGGCCCATCATCGAGGATATCCAGGCCGATCCGCTGTTCACCATCGCCAATCACAGCTGGGATCACGCCGATCTCGCTCTGTTGAACACAGCGGATGTGCACGGGCAGATCGACGACACCAACGCCCTGCTCGAGACCTTCACCGGCGGTATCACCCCGGAGTTCTTCCGCTTCCCATACGGCGATAGCACCTGTCAGACGGCAGATATCGCCCGTGATACCTATGGCCACCTCATCGCGGGTTGGCACGCGGACACGGCGGACTGGTGCTACCAGAGCGGTGGCAACTGCTCGGTCTCGGAGTACTGGCGCGTCCCACCGGCCTACCAGAACGACATGATCGCCTACACCATGGACCAGGTCGACGACTTCGACGGCGGCGTCATCCTGATGCACGACATCCACCAGAACACAGCCGACCAGCTCGAAGACCTGATCCTCGCCCTCATCGCGGGGGGCTACAGCTTCCACGCCTTGGATGACAGCACCGCCTCGCCGCGACTCAATGCAGACAATCCGTACGACTTTCCGTGGATGGGCGAGGCCTGCAGCACCGCCAATGACACCTGCTGGCAGGTCGAGTGGAGCAGCTGGTGCGAGCCCAACAACGCCCCCGGGCAGCCCGCCACCGCCGGCACCTGCGTGCTGCCCTGCGATGGAGATCTGCGCTGCACGGATCGTGATGGCACCGCGCCATTGGTCTGCGCCGACACCGGCCCAGGCGTGCTCTCCTATTGCCTGGCCGAGGCCAGCCCCCTCAACGGGCAGTGCAGCTCGGTGCCGGGAACGGTCGCCAGCACGGTCAACCTGTGGGGTGGCGGTACCTCCACGGTCTGCGAGCCCTACGGCTGGTAGCAAGCCACTCGCCGCGCGACCGGCTATGGTCCGCGGGTGACCCGTGATCTCGCCCTCTCTGTGTCCATGTGCCTGTTCGTGGTCGGCTGCCAGTGCCGGCCCGAGCCCAGCAACCCAGACACCGATCGTCCCCAAGACACCGCGCTCCCCACGGAGACCGGTCGGCTCGATACCGGACCAGAGCCGCCCTGCGACGTTCCAGAGGTCGAGCCGAACAACTCGGCAGAGCAGGCCACCCCGCTTCCCCTCGAGGCCAAAGCTTGTGGGGAGTTCCAGGCTCCTGCGGATAGCGATCAGTGGGCCGTGTCGGTGACCGAGGAGGTGTGGCTCGGGATTGCGATCGATGCCCGGGAGAGCGGCTCCTTCGCCAACCCGGCGGTGGTGCTGTCCAGCCCAGATGGCCTGGCTGTGCTCCGCTCCGATGGGGCCGAGACGGCAGATGTAGACCTGCTCTTCCCAACCACTCCACGCGAGCTCAATGTGCTGGTGCTCGAAGAGAATCAGCAGGGTTCGCCAGACGGCCAGTACTTCTACTCCATTCTCGCATCCGTGCAGAAAGCCCCGCGCACCTGGACCGTCGTCGAGTTCGAGCCCAATGACACCCGAGACCAGGCCACGGTCGTCTTCGATGGAGACGAGGTCTTCGCGCGGATCTCGGATGCGGACGATGGCGACTACTACCGCGTCGATGTACCCGTCGGTCGGCACACTCTGGTGGTGGCGGTTCACGGTTTCGAGCTCGGCTCACCAGCCGACACCGTGCTCTACCTCCAGGACGACACCGGCACCGCACCGGACTGTATCGGCAACCCCAGCTGTCGCTTCCCGCGCGGTCAGATCGGCTTCGAGCGCGACCCCTGGCTCGAATACACGAGCGAGGGCGACGAGACCCTCTACATCCGCGTGCTTCCCGAAGACGGGCGGGGCTCGGATGTGCACTGGTATGGCTTCGAGCTCTCCCTCACCGGGCAGGACCCATGAACCTTCGCGCGTTGATCTCCGCTCTGGTCCTGGTCGGCTGTAAGTCCGATCCACCCGAGAAGCTCCTCGACACCGGGTGGTTCGAGGACACGGCCTCCTACACCGAGCAGGGCTGCCCGAACAAGATCGCGGCTACGGTGCCCGAAGAGGGCGAGTCGGACTGGTACTGGCGGGATGTCCCGGCGGTGTTCACCGCAAACGACAACCGCGATGCCTACGATGCCTACATCCTCGATGCCAGCGGGGTCCGCCTGGACACCGAGCTCGTGTGGCAGGCCGAGTCCCTGCGTTTCGATGTCGTCCCATCCGCTCCTTTTGCCGCCAACACCGACCACATCCTTCGGGTGGTCGACTGCGACGGGCTGCGCGAGGTCCCGTTCACCACCTCTCGCTTCGGCGGGGCGCTGGTCGACGGCGCCGGGGCGCTCCAAGGCCGGGGCTACTCCCTGGATATCGGCGGGGCCAACTGGATCGAGCCCGGCGGGGTGGCCCCGCTGCTCACGCTATTCTTCAACGCCCCCGTGCTCATCGGCGTACCGCTGGCATCCCCCGATGCGCTCCACCTCAACCTCGCCCTCGGGGTCGAGGATGACGAGGGCAACCTCAGCCAGGACCCCTACGAAGACGCCGTGCCCTTCCCCTTGGTCGACTTCGATGGGCAGCCCTACTTCGAGGCCGAGGCGCCCCTGGTCGAGCTGGACTTCTCGGGCGTGCGCATCCCGGTCTACGACTTCGCCTTCTCGGGCACCTTCTCTCCGGACGGCACTCGCATCGGGGGCGGTACGGTCCAGGGAATCGGCGACACCCGCTACGCAGGTCCCTTGCTTGGTGACTCCAGCGAGGGCGCAGTTTGCGCGACGGCCACCGGGCTGGGCGTGCAGTGCCTGGACTGCCCCAACGATGGCGAGCCCTACTGCCTTCCGGTCTCGGTGAAGGATATCGAGGGGGTCTACGTGCCTGGGCTCACCATCCGAGCGCTATGAGGGCGGCGTTCATGTCCCACTGGCCCGCGATTCGGGCGGGGCTGATCGCGCTGCACATCCTCGCAGTCACCCTCATGGCGATGCCCTCACCAGAGGGCGGAATGCGGCGCTCGGCCTGGAAGGACCCGACGATCCAGGGCGAGCTGAAGGCGTGGACGCAGCGGGTGAATGCCGTGGGAGTAGACTGGACCCAGGCCGAAGTGGAGGAGTTTGCGTGGGACGCGGCCCGGCGTATTCAGACCGTGCGCGGCTGGGCTCTCGCGCCCTTCATGCCCTACTACCGGTACTGCGGAACCTGGCAGAGCTGGAAGATGTTCGTCGCCCCCCATCGCTACCCGAGCCGGCTGTACATCGAGCTCGAGGGAGCAGACGGTACGTGGCGAAAGCTGTATGTGGCCCGCTCGAATGAGTGGGACTGGCACCGCGAGCAGCTCGACCACGACCGGATGCGCGCGGCGATCTTCCGCTACGGTTGGCGTCACTATCGGCGACCCTTCTCGCGCTTTGGGCGCTGGGTCGCAGGCCAGGTCGCGGCGGAGTTTCCGGAAGCCAAGCGGGTCCAGCTCCGGTTCTACAAGTATCGAACGGCCTCTCCCGAGGAGGTTCTCAGCCACACTGAGCCGGCGGGTCAGTTCCAGCGGGCAGTGATCTTCGAGCTCGAGGACTTCCGCTGATGTGGCGTCGCTGGGTCGCGTTCTGCTCCCGAACCGAGGTGGGCACATCTCTGGCCGTGTACCGCATCATCATCGGTCTGTGCGTGGTGTTGACGGTGGGTTGGGTGATGTGGGCCGGCCTGATCGATGTCCTGTGGGTCGACCTGGACCATGGCGGGATGAGCGTGGTCTACCCGGGCTGGTTGGTCAGCGCGCTCGGGGGTCCGACGCCTCGGGTGATGCGGGCGCTCGCTTGGAGCACGATGGGCTCCGGGTTGCTGTTGGCGGTGGGATTCGGGGGCCGGCTGACCGCCTTCGTGACGCTTCAGCTCGTCATGGCGACAGTGGATATCAACGTCCACGCGGGGGGGAGCTATGACGAGCTGCTTCAGAACGCGCTGTGGCTGTGTGTGCTGGGCTCGACCACGGCCACGATGTCGGTGGACTGCCGGATTCGTTCGGGGTCATGGACCTCGGAGACGCCGGTGGGCGTGTGGGCGCGCTACCTGATCGTCGGGCAGCTGGTGCTGATGTACACGACCACGGGCTGGCAGAAGCTCTCGGCCTACTGGACCCCCGGTGGCGACTTCTCGGCGCTCTACTACATCCTGCAGCAGCCGAGCTGGCACCGGTTCGAGATGGGCTGGGTGGCGAGGGTGTTCTGGGTCACCCAGGTGGGCACGGCGGTGAGCTGGTTCTGGGAGGTGCTCGCGCCTGTGTGGTTGCTCGCCTTCTACTACTCCGAGACCTCGGATCGACCCGGAAGGGTGCGCCGGTGGTTCGTGCAGTGGCGCGTGCGCGAGATCTACGCCCTCGTCGGACTGATCTTCCACGTAGCGGTCTTTGCGCTGCTGGACGTGGGGCCGTTCTCGCCCATCAGTCTGGCATTCTACGCAGCGCTGATCCACCCGCACGAGTACGCCCGGATGTTCAGGTGGCGGTGATCTAGAAGACCTTCTTGCGGCGCTCGAGCTGCTCGGCTTCGGTCTTGCAGTCGATGCACAGGGTGGCGACCGGCCGTGCCAGCAGGCGCTTGTAGGTGATGGGCTCTCCGCAGGACTCGCACATGCCGTACTCGCCCTCTTGCATACGCGAGAGAGAGCGGCGGATCTTGCCCATCAGGCGTCGCTCGCGGTCTGCGAGGCGCAGGGAGAAGTCGCGGTTGGACTCGTTCACGGCGAGGTCGAGGGCATCGGCGTCGGTAGAGCGCACATCCGTGAGATCGTGCAGAGCCTCCTTGGACTGCTTGAGCAGCGCATCGAGCTGTTCGGTGAGCATGGAGTGAAGGGTCTCCACCTCGGGGGTCGAGAGGTATTCGTCGGGTGGAAGGGACACTTCAGACATCGGTACTCCACGTGGGGCGCGGGACTATAGCGCAGCGGACGGGCATTGCGAAGCGCTATTCGAAGCACGGGAGGCTTCCGTGTCAAGGGCGGACTGCGCTGTGTTCGGGATACAGGGCGACACCGGGGGTCGCGTGTCACGCTTCATCGTGCATTCCGACGCGGTGGTCCTGCCAGCAGAGCGGGGCTACAGCGTGCAAGCAGCTGCGATCGTCGTCGACGGTCACACGATCGCCGAGGTGCGTCCGGGTCCCGCTCCGGCTGGTGCAAAGACCCTCGGGTCCCAGATCGTGGCTCCGGCATTCGTCAACGCCCACACCCACCTATCCCTGTCGGTTCTTAGGGGGGTCGGCCTGTCCGCGCTGCGCGGAAACGTGGTCGAGGACCTGTACTACCGGCTGGAGTCCCGCTACCAGCCCGGAGATATCGAGGCCTTTGTGCGGGTGGCGGCGGTCGAGTCCCTGCTCACGGGCACCGCTGTGGTGTGGGATCACTATTATGCCGCTCACGAGGTCGTATCGGCCTGTCGCGACGTGGGGCTGAGCCTGGTCATCGCGCCCACGCTCCAAGATCTGGAGGGGCCGGGTCGGGGCAGCCTCGAGCAGCAGCTCGAAGCCACCGTGCAGATCACTGGCGACCCGGCGCTCGCCCAGGCCGGCATCACCGCGGCGCTCGGTCCCCACGCAACGGACACCGTCAGCGCTCCGCTGTGGGCTCGTATCGCCGCGCTGGCCGAGGCTCATCAGCTGCCGCTGCACTTCCACTGTGCCCAGAGCCTCGAGGAGTACGAGCGCGCTCAGGATCGCCACGGCGCCACGCCCATCCGCTGGCTCGCTGCCAACGGTTGGCTCGATGCTGCGCCCTCTACCCTGCTGGTCCATGGCCTGTACGCAGATCAGCGGGACCTGGCTGTGCTGAACCAGGATCGGGTCACTCTGGGCTACTGCCCGGGGAGCCAGGCGCAGTACTGCTTCCCCGCCTGGTACGCCGGCTGGCGAGACGCGGGCTTCGGGGTGGCTGTGGGCACCGACTGTGGCGCCTGCAATGACGGCATGAATGTGCAGGCGGAGCTCAAGCTCGTCGCAGGAGGCGCGCTGTTCGGGGTCGCGGCAGACCCGCAGTATCGGGCCTTCTGGCGCGGGGGCGCCGTCTCCGCGAGTGCGGTCTCCCAGGTCCGAGCTGCCCGTCTCGCCGACGCCGAGCTGGACTCATCCGCTCTGCTGAGCACCGTCTGGGACACACCAGGTGCGCTCCATCCGGCCTTGCCCTGTGGCAGGATCGAGGCAGGCGCCCGGGCCAATCTCCTGGTGTTCGACCCCGACCATCCCAGCTTCTGGCCGGGCAATGACGTGCTTCGCGCGATCGCACTCCAGGATGTGGCCCCCGCCATCGACCGGATGATGGTGAACGGGCGTTGGCTCAGCGAGCCCGGCGAGCATCAGCGCGCGCTCACCCGGTCCGATGTGTACCGATCGGCCGTGGCAGAGGCCCGGGTCCGGCTGGCGAGGCTGCTCAACGCCACGGTGTAGCGGTCCGCTTGGGATCGAATACCTCCAAAAGTGACAGCTCTTCGCCGTGTCGGTGTCGGATGGGAAGACGGAGGTTCTTCCATGCTGAATCGACTGGCCTTGGCCGCATTGTTCTCGAGCGCCGCGCTCCCGACCGCCCGGGCCGCAGAGCTCGATGTGTACCAGACCCAGCGCCCGATCAAGCTCGGCGCCCGAGTGGGCGTGTGGAGCGGCGACTACTCCTCACCAGCCATTGGGGGCCACATCAAGATCGCAGCCTCCGAGCGCGTGGGATTGCAGGGCTTCGCCGATCATGCCTCCCGCAAGCTGGGTGGAGTGGTTCGCCATGACAATGTCGTGGGATTCAACGCCCACACGCCGGTGCTGATTGGCTCTCAGAGCTGGTTTCTGTCTCCAACTCTCGGAGCCTGCGTCGACTTCCGGGTCGACGAGCCTCTGTCGGAGCGCCTCCCGAGCAACGCCGACATCCTCTTCGGCGTCAACGCCGGCGCCATGGGGGAGTTTGCGCTTGGCAGGGGCTGGAGCCTGGAGAGCACGGCCACGGGCTACCTCTACGTCGGCAATGGCTCGGGGACCTCTGGATGGACCGCTGGCGCCTCCAACAAACTCCAGACCTCCGCGGTGGTGCAGGTCCTCGGCAGCCTCAACTACCAGCTATGAGAGCGCTGATCTTCCTGCTGCTCGGCGGCTGCCTGCCCGACCTGGGAGACCGCAGCGCGGGCTCCCAGGAGGGGGAGTGCGCGAGCTGTCATCCCGACCATACCGAACAGTTCGCGGCCGCCAAGCATTCTCGCCCCTCGGACACGGAGGTGTTCCTCGCGCTGCGGGCCCGAGCCGAAGTCGAGCTAGGCGCGGGGGCCTTCTGCGACCGGTGCCACCTGCCTGATGAGGGCATCAGTTGCTTGACCTGCCACGCCGCTGCGGGGAACCGAGAGATCGCGAATGGATCGCTGATCGAGGACCGCACAGGCCCGATGCGCGGCCCGTGGGGAGACACCACGGGTCCCCACGCGTCGGTCGAGGGCGGGCTGCTCACCGACAGCGCGCTGTGTGGGACCTGCCACGAGGTGCAGGGCCTGGGGGGCTTCGAGGAGCATCCGTATCAGGCTTGGGAGTCCAGCCCATCGGCGGCGGCGGGGGAGCGCTGTCAGGACTGCCATATGTCGTCTGAGCCCGGTTCGTCTCAGGGGCGCGTGGTGGGGCCGATCTCCTCGGGCGGAGAAGAACGGGAGCGGTCCGACCACAGCTTCGTGGGCCTCCAGACCGACCCGCTCGCCTTGCTGAACCGCGGGGTGAGCTTGTCCGTTGTGGGGGACGGTGTGGCGCTGCAGAACCACGCCGGCCACACCCTGCCGGATGGCGCAGCCTTCACCCGCGAGCTCTGGCTGGAGTCGCGGGAGGATGGCGAGTGGACCGGGGATCGACGCGCGCTCCATCCACAGCTGCGAACGCTCGGGTCTCCGACCTGGGATCCGGTGCTCGCAGACGAGGTGCTCCTTCGGGGTGTCCCGGCGGGGGCCGTCCGCTTCGAAGCCTATGACACCGAGCGCTTTGAGGTGTGTCTGCGCTTCCGGCCGGTATCCGAGGAGCTCTCGAGGGGCCTGGGGCTGCCGGTGTCCGAGGCGGTGACGGTGGTGTGCGCGGCGCCCGGGCTCTAGAGACCTGATCAAGAGTCTCGATCGACTCCCAGGCACCGATGTGATCTAACGGCGACCTGGAGGTCGCTGTGGCTGATGAATGGAACGCCCCTGTTGAGTTGTCACCGTCAGAAACTCGAGTGC